>JAAGKN010000598.1_pt1 | contig 141628 bp, 168 predicted proteins | sample 6206371 | NCBI WGS metagenome assembly JAAGKN01 (sample SAMN11533720, study PRJNA540317) | gut metagenome | isolation source: fecal pellets from male and female animal of same cohort | host: Peromyscus leucopus | place: USA:CA | collected 2017
TTTTTAGGGTACTCGACAAAACGTGTGGTAGGCTTGCAGATTGTTGGCATTTCATGCAAGTCTGAGCTCCACCGCATGTCGTTCCTTTTTCATCAGACCTCTTCCACTGGGTCTACGGAAGTGGCGTCGGTCCTCAAAAGGCATTGAATTCCGGCTGTACCGGCCGTATCTGGTGGTTGATAGGTGTATGTAGGATAAGGCTTTCTATGCGACGAGTGTCTTCGCCAGGAGCCGAAGTCCTTCCTCAAGGATGTTCCGGGCGGCGTTCCCGTCCCGGTCGTGGTGAGCGCCGCATACAGGGCACGTCCACTCCCGAACGGACAGGTCTTTGACCTCCTGGTTTTTATAGCCGCAGTTAGAGCAGAGCTGGCTGCTGGGGAAGAACGTATCCACCTGAAGGAACGTCCGTCCCGCCCAGGCGGCCTTGTACTCCACCATGCGCATAAACTCCGCCCATGCGGCGTCCGCAATGGCACGAGCCAGTCTCCGGTTCTTGAGCATGCCCGCCACGTTGAGGTTCTCCAGCACGATGATTTGGTTTTCATCAACGAGCTTTCGGCTCAGCTTGTGGTGATGGTCTGCTCTCTGGTTTCGTACCTGCTCATATATCTTGGCTATCTTTTTCTTTTGCTTCTTCCAGTTGGCTGAGCCCTTGACCTGCCTGGACAGCTTCCGCTGTTCGTGGGCAAGGCGCCTCAGGGAGTGTTTCAGCCACTTGGGGTTCTCGTAGACCACGTCGTTGCTGTCTGCGGCGAAGTCCTTGATGCCCACGTCCAGGCCGATTGCGGTGTCCAGCTCCGGCATAGGCGTTACTTCGACCTCGCAGATGACAGATACCCAGTAGCGGCCTTGGGCGTCCCGGGAGACCGTTGCTTCCCTGGGCTTCCCCACGGCCTGCCGGCCGTGCTTGTAGCGCAGCCTCCCAATCTTCGGCACCTGGACACACTGTCCGTTGTCCTTGATGGCGCCATCGGTGGTGAAGCTCTGCACGGGGTTCTTCCGGCTTTTGAAGCGAGGATAGCCTGCCTCTTTGCCGGCTTTCACTCGCTTGAAGAACGCCTGGCGTGCCTCAAACAGGGCAATGACTGTATACCGCAACGCATGGGAGCCGGCCTCGTTGAGCCAGGGGTAGTACCCCTTCATCTCCGTGACCAGTTTCATCATGTCGAACTTCGACACACTCTCATTGCGGCGGCGGTACATCTTCGTCGTGCGAGCCAGCATATGGTTCCAGGTAAAGCGGCAGCAAGAGAAGGTCTTCTCGATGGCCGCCGCCTGCTCAGCAGTAGGATATACTCGATGCTTGAAGCCCTTATAGGCGGTCATAGAAAAGCCCTCCCTTCCTTAGATTTCTACAAGGAATATTATACCATATTTCTCAGGAAATTGCAAGACTATCTTTTGCCGCCGTCAACTTAAATCGGTTCTCCCACACGATTTGTCAGAGCCCCTATTTTTATCCTCTCGCCGTTCTGCGGCGAGTTTTTACATTTCAAAGAATAAAACTGCGTTTTTTTATCCTCTCGCCGTTCTATGGCGAGTTTTCCTTTTGGCTGGGGCGAGCCCGCCCCAGCTGTTATGTTTCTCCTTAGGGGTTAATCCAGTCGGTCAGCTCAATCGTAGAAGGCAGCCCGTCCATATCGACCTCAATGGTATAGTCCTCACGAGAACGAGGGACGTCAGTGCCATCCAGAATTTCCTGCCGAGGAGTGATTTTCACCGCCTGGCTGACCTTCGTCAGATTGGCTCCGAGGCCGTCTCCCAGCTCCTTCTCGTGGCAGAAATCGAAGACGTGGAGCATATTGACCTTGGAGCGAGCAGAAGCCCGGTCGTGGTCAAACATATGGACGAAGCCATCCATCATGACCAGACGGTCTTCATCAGTGAAACCGGTACGCTTAGCAGGATTGGGGAGCAGCTGCGCCACGACCACGTACAGCCCATAGGCGACGACGGTCTTCTCGCCCATCATGGTCTCCTTGCCTTCCTCCAGAACATCGGAGTCCTTGGAGATGGCCTGACGGGTAACCGTAATGGTCTCCAGCTCCACAGGGCTGACAGAGAAGCCGTGCCCAACCTGCAGGGGGCCGGACATCTTCTTGTCGTACCCACACATCACAGTGCCGGTAAGCCGCATATCGTAGTACCGGTCAAGCTGGTACTTGATGAAGTCCTTATCCCCCGCCTCCTTATCCAGCTGGAGGTTCTGAGCCTCGCCAAGGATAGGGGTCGTGTCGATGTGCATGTTGCAGAAGTCGGGGTTGCCGGCCTGACGGAGCTGGATGGCCTGACGGAGCTTGTGCTTGATGCATGCGGAAGTAATGAGCCCCCGGCCGTCGATGGGAATGATACGAGGGGCGTTGCCGGCATCAGGGTCCCCGTTGGGATTGGAGTGAATAGCCTCAATTACGAGGACGATATCGTGCCGGTTCTTCATGGTGGGCTTCTTAACCTTGTTCACGTACATTTTTATATCCTTCTTTCTTCTTTATCCTCTCCTCCCCCGTATCTCGGAGGAGGAGTTTTTCTTTTTACGCCAAAGTGGTGACCTTTACGGTCTCAGGCAACGCCGCAGTATCCACGGTGATGGTATAGTCCTCGAACTTCTCGGGGGCCTCTACGCCGGCGTTCAGCGTCGCCTTGACACAACCTTCCAGCTTCCACTCGGGGACGTCAAATGACGCATCCTGCTCGAATGCGACCACCTTTCGGACGGTTGCTTTGACCCGCCGCTGGGTCTTTTCGCTGTCGAACATATGGAGGATGGCATCGAGCAAGACATCCAAATCCTCTTGAGCGAAGCCGGTTTTGGTGGCGGCGATGTTGTCGACAGAACAGGAGACGGCGTATAGCCCGTACTTGGTGACGGAGGCTTTCTCCAGAATTTCGGGGTGCTTATACTTGGGTTTCACCCGGTCGACCAAATGGATGGGGTCAACGGTGCAGCCAACATCCACCTGCACAGGGCCGTTCTGCCGAGCCAGCAGACGGGCGTGTACGCCGCCGAAGAAGCGGACATCGAAATAGGTCTTGGCGATATGCTTCGACACGAGGGTGCGGAGAGAGTTGTCCTTCTTGCACGCTTCTGAAAACTCGGACTTGCTCATGCCGGTTGCTTCCCTGACCGCCTGCTCGTCCTTAGCCTGGAGGGATGCGGAATTGTCGATGTACAGCCGCCCATACCCAGGCTTGCCGCCGTGCCGCTCCAGGATGGTCTGCCGGAGATGGCGCTTGATGCACTCGCCGGTGACGAGGCCGTGCTTTGTCTCGGGGTCCATCCGAGGCATGTTTTTCTTGTTGGGGTCTTCATTGATGTTGCTGTCAACCACATCGAAGAAGATGCGGATAAGGGTTGGGTTTACGCTCATATCTGTTTCTCCTTTCTTTTCCCGGCCGGCACCGTCATGATGCCGGCCGGTATGCGGTATTAAACCAGCTCCCGCACGTACACGGTAGAAGGAACAGCGGCAGTGTCCAGGGTAACGACGTAGTCCTCGTAACAACGGGCGTGGCGCTTGCCTTCCTTGACGTCGGGGACAGCCTCGACTTTCAGCGTCTCCCACAGCTTCCAGTCAGCCGTATCATCGTCGTCCTCCTGCCGCTCCCAAGCGATAGCCCGGCGGACATCCACCTTGGAACGGGCGGCGGAACGGTCGTGGTCGAACATGTGGATGATGCCATCGTAGAGAACCGCCACATCTTTGGCAGTGAAGCCGTTTTCCTGTGCCCGAATGGCGTCAATGACAATGTCCACACGGTAGAGCCCATAAGCGATAACCGTCTTCTCGCCGAACATGGTCTCTTTACCGTCTTCGAACACTTCCTTGTCAGTGGCAATGGCCTGTCTGACCACTTTCAAAGGAATCAAATCGACGGGGTCCACAGTTTCGCCAATGCAAACCTGTACGACGCCAGTCACGCGGGACAGGATAGCGGTCAGAACGGCGCCGTAGAAGCGAACGTCGAAGTAATCGTTCAGCAGCCGCTGGATAACGATTCTCTTAATGGAAGGGTCTTTCTTTGCCGCAGTCTTGAATGCGGCCAGGGTCATGCCGGTGGCCTTCTCGACTGCATCCGTGTCTTTGGCGTTTAGGGAAGCGGTGTTGTCGATATACATCTTGTTGAACTCCCGCTCCTTGTCCTCCATGAAAACCCCGTCCTGCCGGATGTTAATGGCATTGCGGAGCTTCCGCTTGATACAGACGTCAGTGACCAGCCCCTGCCCTGTCGCAAAGTCCATGCGGGGGGCGCCGCCGCAGTCGGGGTCGCCGTTCAGGTTGCTGTATTTGGTGGAGAGGAGCAAAGACATGGTGATGTTGCGTCGCCGAGGGAAGTTGATGTTTTCGAATTTCATTGGGTTGTCCTCCTTGTACTATTTTTTCTTATTCACGCATTTTTAATCTTACCGAACAACAATGATATTATACCATATTACTAATCATTCAGTCAAGACTTCCCAAACATTCCAGAAATAGGCGATTCGTCATTTTGCTTATATGGTACAATTTGAGAAAACGTTTGGACTAGAAGCGTTTCCCGTAAAATTGGAACCAATTTGTTGGTTTGTATTGTTCTCGATTGCTGTTATCAAGTAAGAAATCTCTTTAAACTTTGTCTGATTTTGCCAGTGAATGGCATGGGAAAGCCGCCGTACGACGAGATGGCGCACGGCGGCCAGATTAGCCTTCCTACTCAGTTACAGTGACAACGCAGCCGATGGTGCGGGGAAGGTCTTCCCCCTCCATCGCAGGGATAGTGGCTGTAATTTCGGCTACACCCTCAGTGCGAGCGAGAATGACGCCCCGAGAAACAGACGCAATATCGGGAGCATTGGATGCCCATACGACCGATGTATCCGAAACGCCAGTAGGCAGCGTCAGATTCAGCGTAGTCTTCTCGTTGACCCGCATACTGATGGCTCCTGTGTCGAACCCAAAGGTGTCATCATAATCGGGTCCCCGGCTGCTGCCCCATCCAAGGTTATAGAAAAGCTGGCAAACCTCAGCTCTGGTCAGCGTATTCAACGGAAGCATGGTGCCAATACCATCAACGCCCGCTGTGATGCCAGAATTGTATGCGGCAACCACATCATTGCGGTACTTCTCACAGATGTTTTCGTGGTCAGGGATATCCTCCAGCGTATAGTTGTTCCCATCAATAGGCTTGCGCTGGCTGGCTCTCTGCATGGCGGAAATGGCCTCCTGCCGGCGGATAGTGGTGTCGTAATTGGCTGTGTTGATTTCGCCACGGTCAGTAATCCACCCACGTTCCAGGCAGGCGGCAAGCGCCTTCTCTGCCCACCAGCCTGTCTCCCCTGCCCCAGTCTCCAAATCCTGTGCCCGGGCAAGAATTTGCGCAAACTGAGCAATCGTCAAACTGTCGCCGGGTCCGAACTTCCCGCTACCGTAGCCAGTGACGAGCCCATTGGATGCCATAAACTCAACAGCGGGGGCATACCAAGCGTCAGCGGATACGTCCTCAAAGCGTGTGCCAATCACAACAGGCGGAGTGCCAGTGGTGGGTTTAGAAATGCGGAAAGTATATGTCCGGCAACTGTTTGCCGACATCCGCATATAGTCGAGGGTCAGCTTGCCGCCGTTCACATTGATGCCGTTGAAGCAACCGCCAGTCTGCTGAACAATGCCGGGAAACTCGAAGCTCAAGACCTGTACGATATCATCCTTGTGCTTGTCATAGATAGCAGTCAGCTCAGGCATCTCGACCCGCATCTCTTCCTCAGCCTCATATTTTTCGGCGGGGTCAGGAACAGTCACCAGAAGGAGCATATCGCCATTACTCAAAAGCTCCAGCTGAATATCGCCAAAATCAAGGGTCTCGCTGTAATTCATGGTGACCCCATCTTCCGTGGAACTCTCGCTGAATGTCAAGTCAAGCTCAGACGGCTGGGAGAACGCCTTCTCCCAAATGTAGCCGTAGTAAGTCGTTCCGTTATAGATGAACGGCTGGAGCATGGAAATGTCCCTGACGTCATCAAACTCCGGGCCGCCGTACTCAGCGAGGTCTTTCAGACCCTCCTCGGTATAGCCGATTTGAGCCACAACGGTGCCCGAGCCGTCCTCGTTCACTTTCACGGTGGCAACCTGGGCGCCACAGCCGCAGAGCGCAAACAGCATCACGGCGGCCAGCATAAAGGAAATGATTTTCTTCATTGTTCTCTTCGCCCCCTTGCCCTCGCAAGGGGGCACTCCTTTCTTGTTTTTAGGCGACGCTGGTATCGGCGTCGGTGGGGTCGGCTTCCTCGCCTTCGGCGTCCGTCGGAGCATCGGCGTTTTTCTTCCGCCACTGGGCAACCCTGGCGTGATAATAGCCGAGCAAGAAGCTGCACTTGTTTTCGTAAGTGCCATTCATCATGCTGAGCAGAGCCAGGTCGCCATTATCATCGTGCGGCAACATAAACACCAGCTCCTCAAGCTGACGCTCGTTCCAGACAGCAATGCCGCCCCTGCCGGCGTCCTTCTTGATTTTGTTCAAATGCCCGGGAGCCTTGGCAAGAACCATCGGCAGAATGGCCTCGCACTGATTGATAGCCATACCGAAGTAGCATTCTTTCACACCATTGACGACATTGGGAAGCGCCGTCTTCTGGATGCTCTCGCACCGCTGGAAAATGCGGCCGGCGACATAGGACGGGTTCTCACACTCTTCATCCAGATTCAGAGGCTGGTCAATCGGCGCACCGTTCTGGGCTACCTTAGCCTTTGCCTCCTTGGGGAGGTACTGGTAAGTCTGAGCTGCCATAAAGCCGAGGCAGAACGTCATCTTCTGCTCAGGTCGAGCAACCACTGCGTCCGTCAGGGGGAACTTGAGGCGTGCCATAAGGTCGTCAATCTTGCGCTCCCAGTACCGACCAGTTGCCTTTTTGTCCTCGCTGCGGGTCAGCTTGCTGATGTGGGCGGTGGAGAGCTGGAGCAACTCAGGCAGAACGACAGTGGGATGGTAGAGCATGCGAGAGAAGAACCGGTCTACCACAGTGACCTTAGGGTTGCCGCTGGCCTCATTCTGGAGGATAAGGCAGGCAGACAGCAGTTCGCCGAGCAGGTACGCCGGGCAGTTGGTGTCCATATTGAGGTTGGGGTCGGCGACCGCTTCCTTGCACTCCGCATTGAGACCGTTTCGCAGTACATACCCTCGCATGAGAGCCTCTCGCTCCTGGGTAAACCAGCGGTCAAAGCCGATGTTGTTGATGATGAGGCTGCCAACAAAGGTCGGGAACCGTCCGTTTTCGATGATGGCATTCATCAGGGTCGTGTAGAGGGCATTGCTCTTGTTGTTGGGGCCAGCCTTCTTCTTGCCCTTCTTGTGGATTTCCAGCGCCCGGGCAAGCTCCCGGAATGTGAAGGTGCGAAGGTCACCGGCCATTTCGTTGCCCCGCCGCACCACGGCAGTGTCCCGAGCCAAAGCCTTGACGTTCTCCATGATGGCGCCGAAACTGCCACACTCGAAGTTCTTGACCACCAGCCGGGCGGAGTTCTCCTTGAGGGTCAGCAGGTAGAACATCTCAGGATTGTGCTTGGCGATTTCCTCATACGCATCAACGTCCTTGCCAGAAAGCATAGCCTTGACCGCCTGAGCCACGTTCTTGTCCTGCTCGGTGTCGTTATGGGTGATACGGTCGTCGAAGACCGCAGTCTGAATAGCCTTGCTCAGCATATTGTCCGCTTCGCTGTCACTCCAGAAGACCTGCCATGCGCCGTTAGGGAACCGGTAGCAGTGGTGCGGGTCGTTAATGAGGTAGTTCAGGGTCTCGTTCAGAATCATGGCATTCAGTTTGCCAATCCGGTAGTTCTCGCACCGGCGGAGGCCACGATTGTTGACCGTAGAGTGCTCCGAGTCGCTGCCCTGAGACATCAGGTACAAGGGAGTGCCTCCGGTGTTCACACCGCCATAACTGACAGTCGCCAGAGGGATGTTCTCCTCCCCTGTGATATTGCACTTGCCATACATGGTGCCAGGCTCGTTGTATACCTCGTCGATAAAGTGGTCGTAGAAAGCAGCGTGACAGACTTCATCATCGCTGATGATGGTGGGGTTGGCTTCATCCTTAGAAGCCCCAGCCAGAATGAAGGTGATATAGGAGTTTTGCCCGAATTCCTTCACCTGCTCAGAGGTCAGCGCCTGGATGGCGGGGTGCTGTGCCGCAGTCGTCCAATCCCAGTTCTCGAAGAACAGGCAGACCGCCTTTGCGAAGGTCAGTTTCTCCTCGGCAATCTCAGGGTGCTTCTCCATATAGCCCCGAAGGACTTTGAGGTGAAGGTCTTTGCAGCTCTTATACTTAGGGCTGCCATCGTCTTTGCCAGAGCTCTTCTTGGGAGCCTTTTTGCTTGCTTTATCGGATTTCTTGATGTCAAGCCCAAGCAGATAGCTGGAGTTGTCAGACCCGAAATGCGGGGTGATGGAGTTGGTGTGGTTATCGACACGGTCAATGCGCCGCATAACCGGCTTGTAGATGGTTTTCTTCTTGTCAGGCTTCTCCCAGTCGGCGACCTCGACGGGAGTGCGGAAGTCGTGGATACCAACAAGCTCGCCGGCCTCATTGATAATGAGGCCGAAGCTGAGACGCCGGTTGATATAGCCTTTACGGACGTCAGGGATTTCTCCTCTGTCCATTTTGGCGGTCCCATAGGACACAAGACACTCGTGGTCGCGCCGTCCAATATTGGAGACCCGGTCACGGGTCTCCAGTAGGCCAGCATTAGGGCGATTACAGGACGTAGGCAGCATCGCCCATCACCTCCTTCTCATCAGGAATATCAATCTTGCCGTCGACCATAACGGCGTGATACTGGTACCACACAGGCTTGGCGGGGATGCGATAATCGCAACCGAAAGGACGCATACCCATATCGATGGCACCGGTGCCGGCATAGTAGGAAGGCTCCATCAAATCCTCAATGGTGCAGAGGCGGGTGGAAGCGATGCACTCCTTGATGCCGATATACTGATGGTCGTAGACCTGCCCGTTGGTTAGGCGGCGCTTGAACATGTGAGCGACCTTGAGCAGATTGAACGCCTCGAACTTCTTCTCAGGGTCGGCCCACTGCTCTCTCAGCTGGATTTCGGCAATCCAGTGGCAGTCATAGAGGTATTCCACATCACGCTGCTGGCGGGGTTCGGCCGCAGCCACGGAGAAATCCTCAATCTGGAGGCCGCTTGCCTCTCTCTTCCGCCGGCGCTCGATGGACTCGGCGCTGGGCGTGGTATTCAGCTCGTTCGTCACCACATGGAACGTCTGGATTTTGTTCATGACGATGATTTGGTTGACGCACGCCCGCTCGGTGCCATGGGCGTAGTTGCCTTTCAGGATACCCTGGATGACGGACGGGCCAGGAACGGGGTGCGTGGGCTTCTCGGAGCCCTTTGCCTCATCGTTGATGTGGGCGGTCATAGCGGTGATGTCGACCAGGAAACGTCCCATCCGCTGCTGGCGGGACAGCTTCTCGGGGTCCAGATACTCCGGAGAGCACATGTCCTCCAAATCAATGCCGGCGGGTACGGTAGCCACCTCGGGCAGCTCACCCTCAAACCCAACGCCAGCCCGGTAGATAGGAACCGTAGTTGTGTTGCTCATAGCGTTGTCCTCCTTTTTCTTCTATCATTCTAAGCTCACGCAATTTTATTCTTTATTGGAGCCACGATGATATTATACCATATTTTAGACATCATCGTCAAGCGTTCCCTGATTTCCCAAAATCAGGGTTCCGTCATTTTGCTTATATGGTATAACTTAAAGAAAAGGTGTGGTTGTGCGGATATTTCTTTGAATTTGCTGCAATTTCAATGAGGGTTTCAATTTACTCGCAGCCAAGTTCCGCACCCAGGCACGCTTAAATTTGTATGTTTTTGCCATATCTGTTCATGCTTTTTATTGGAAATGGTAGTTGAAAATCAGGCAAAAGCATGGTATGCTCAACTAAAGGAGGCGAGATATATGGTGACCTGTTCCCGAGATTGCTCTAAATGCAAAAAGCTCAACACCAATACAGACGATAAAGGGTATCCCTGGTCGTATGAGTGTCTGAAATACGGAGATACCGTTCCCCCGGAGGCTTTCAGCTCAACGAAGACCTTCCAATTCTAAACCAAATATAGCGGGAATGCTCGCAAGTGGCTATGCGACAGAAACCGGGCTTTGCTCGGTGGGCGCTGGCGATAATGCTATGCCTATGCCGGCCTGGAGGTTCGACGCCTTCTCCCGCTATTTTCGGTGCCTTGGGCTTTCCCAGGGCACCGTATCTTTTGTCTTAGCCGTCTGTTAAAATAGTACATTTTGTAGCACAATAACCAACTTGGTTATGTGTTTGCCCGGAGAAAAGCCGCCGCACACCTTGAAGGTGTGCGGCGGCGCTGTTATTCGATTTCCTCGCACTCCCCCGGCCGGACACCGAACGGCTGACCATCAATGGTAAGTACATAAAGGAACACCTGGGACGGAGCCCCGTTGGGGTGGATACAGATTGTCTCGTCTACCTGGTAGACCTCACCGACGGTTACTCCTTGACCGTTGGCCAGCTTGGGCACGTCGGCGGTTATTCTTATTTTCATTAGCTGCCCTCTTTTCGTCTTTTGCTTTGTACAGCCGCCTTAATGCAGTATTCAGCTTCGTTCTGCTCCGCATCCGCAACTCGTGGAAGGCTAGGCTAAGGAAACCAAAAAGCATAGCTGAGGCCGGCTGGATTTTTATAACATAGTTGATGCACAGCAGCATAAACAAGCCAGACATAATCGTCCAGATGCCGCTGGACATTCTGTGTGTGCTAATGGACATGTCTCCCCTAGTCGCAATATGCGCCAGACGCTCCAGGTTGCCCCGAGCTAACGTTAACATGCCATAGCCCATATATCCGATACAAACAAGTTCCAATATCCGCAGGAATGTCTCGAAGTTGTCGAGAATGAAATCAATCAATCTCTATAAACTCCGCATCGTACACATGGGATTGCTCACCGCCGGCAGTCGTGCTCCCATTCGACTCAAATCCGGCAACAAGCAGCATAGCGCAAATTACAAACAAAAAGATGGCTAACACTAAGCGATGACCTCCTCCGCTGAAAAACAGGTTTACTTCCCGGGCGTTACGACTTCGATAGGCTTGGCGTTCGACGGGAAACCGGTAAGGGTAACTATGCGAGCCATCAGAAGGGCGGCACCAAGGTCTTCTTCCGCCGCACCATAGATGGAAAGCACTTTGGTGCCTGTGCTGGACAGGCTCTGCTCCATGTCGAACTCTCTCGCCTTGTCGTTGTTGCAGATTACGTCAACATGGTATCCAAGAGTTCCAACATGATATGGCTCTGGCGCTCCCCCGTCTTTGGGGTAAGAGTCCCCAGCCATGTTGTATTGCTGCCCGGGGCAGGTAAGCTCATACCTCTCCCCTTTTACGGAAACAGATAGGACGTGTCCAAACGGAACGACCTTCATCGTCTGGAGAATGAGCTTTCCTGGGTCGGTTGCCGCATCAGCGAATAAGGTGGCGCACAGCTGCCCGTTATAGGTGTACAACTCGCCACGCTTATCATCAGTCGGGTACCCGTCCTTAAAGCTGTTGATGGGTGTTACCGGCAACGTGAAGTCCTTGTCGCCTACCTCAAAACGTATTGCATCCCATTCACGGAAGAAGGGTTCACAATTTGTCCCACGCTTGAAGGTTGCCTTACATCTAGGCTCCCCCTCTCCCGCCGAAAATGCAAGGATATCGCCGTATTTTGAGACCTGGTAAACATGGAAGGTATCGTTTGGCAATCGTTGTTCTTGGGTGCCCACCAAAATCGCCTCCGAATATAAAAATGGAAATTTCAATCTTTGTCTATTATACCATATTTTAGGTGTGTATTCAAGAAAAACCAAGTGGTATCTTTTGGACATTTTCACGAGACGGCAGAACCCACTCCGAGATTCTCCGTTCCACTATATTGCCAAAGTTGCGATAATTTGGTATAATCAGAACACTGATTTTCTTCAAAAGGAGGCTCCTGTTTTGCGAAGCATAGACACTTTGTATACCATCGGTTATTCGGGGTTTAAGATAAAAGACCTTATCCAAACGCTCAAAGACCGGCAGATAAACGCCGTAATCGACGTGCGCAGCCAGCCTTTTTGTTCCTGGAACCCGGATTACAACAAAGAGAATTTAGCCCGGCACTTGAAAGAGGCTAAAATCCATTACCGCAACTACATCGCCGAGTTCGGCGCCCGGCAGACTGACCCCAAGTATCTTTCTCCAGATGGATATGTGGATTTCGAAAAGTTTACTTCCCTTTCCCCTGACTTCGCCAGCGGCGTCCAAAAGCTGGTGACCAGCATGGCACAAGGCTATTGTTTCTGCCTGTTGTGCTCTGAGAAGGAGCCATCCAAGTGCCATAGAGCCATCATGGTTGCTCGGGTGTTCTTTGACGCTGGTTATGAGGTAGAACATCTTCTCCCCCAGGGAGACAGCGTGAGCCAGTCCATGCTGGAGTACCGCATGGTCGACCACTACTTCCCTGACCGGCAACAGTCCGGGTTATTCGATGGTGAGATGGGCGACGATGAGTACATCGATTTGGCATACCAGAAGAGAAACGCCGAGATTGGATGGCGGCCAGACGAGCAAAAGCCATCCGAATAACAAAAAAGGCTTCCCCGACGTATAGCCAGGGAAGCCTTTGTGTTTTTGGTTATCCGGCCTTTCGCTGGCGGAGCTTCTTCAACCGCTCGCACTCAGCGAGCCAGTACAGCTCTGTGGTATCAGCCTTCCAACCCCAGGGGTGGAAGCGGCCAGAGGACTGGAAGCAGGTCTCATCCGTACTGGAAACAGCAAAGAAGCGCCGCACACGGGTTTCCCCATGCTCGCAACACTCGCTGCACCATCCAAATGGGAGATGGGCGCATACCTGCCACCGCATCTTCTTCTCGAACCGGTTCATAGCCTTGGCGGTCAGGAGGACGATATCGACATCCGCAGAAACCAGCTCGCAGGCGTCCCGAAGCGCATCCCACTTACAGGAGCTCTCCTTCTCCTTCACCCAGTACAGCCGGTTGTCCTCCTCGGTTTTCAGGGTAACGAAGTCACAGCCGGGGAATTTCTTGGAGGCAACAAAAGCCTCAAACTCCTGCGCCGCATTCAGGTACTCCTGCGCCATCCGCACAAGAACTGTTGGCTCGTAGTTGACGATATTCTTTCCCATGATAAGGCACCTCTCTTTTTTGTTTTTTAGCATCCCGCTCCATATGTGGAGCGGGACATTGTTCCTTAGTCGAAGTCGATATACCAGAAGCCGGTGAAATCGTCGCACTCGCCGGCCTCCGCATCCTCAAACGGGTCATAGTAGCCGGTGTGTACGTCGATTGTGGAGCCGTTGCTCCGCAGCATGTCCTCGATGAGGTCGGCCACGGTATCCGCATCTGCTTCCGTAGGGCACAGGATTTCACCGCTGCGAGCCCAGAAACCAGGGTCGTCAGAGGTGTCATAGGAGCGGGGCTCCGGCGGCAACGCTTTAAGGATGAGCTCCAACATAGCAGTTGCATTCTCGCTGGTCATAGGCTCATCACGCTTCTCGACTGGCTCGTCGAAACCCACATAGTGAGTGTCTTTGTCGGCCCAAGCGTTAACACCGATGGTGGTGTGAGCCCGCAGGACATCCCGCAGGAACTCAGCAATCATTGCCGCCTCAATACAGCTGGGGCAAACGATTTTGCCCTCAACCTGCATATAGCCATGACTGGAAGCGTTCTCTTCCTGCGGAAGTGCCCGCAAGAGGTTCGGCAGCAGGGTTCTGGTTTCCTCGCTGGTCAGCATTTTATCGCTCATTTTTCTTTCTCCCTTCTCTTACACGTTGAACTCGCCGGCAATGATATCCTCGGCGAACTCGCCATGGATTCCAGTCTGAAGCTCGAAAGCATTCAGAGCATCCTCGACCTTGCTGAACGTGTCGTCCAGCCCAGGCGATTTCTTTGCCGCTTCAAGGCACTCCTCAAAGATGACGGCATTTGCGCCACAGATGGGCACATCAAACTGCACAAAAGTCGTGCCGACACATGCCTCGGTAGTCAGGATAATGCGGTAGAAAAACTTATCCATTACAATACCTCCAATGTTGTTCCCGCTCCCCTGTTGCAGAGGAGCGGGTTTCTCGTTTTTTCTTACAGGCCGCTGTCGACGCAGGGGGCATTCTCGATAACCTCGAACCGGTACCCCTGGCTGCGCAGGACAGCGTAGACGTAAGTGTACGGGTTAGAAGTCTTATGCCAGACCTCGATTGCGCTGGCAAAGCAGTCGGCGAACTTATCGTCGTAGTTATAGAGCCGCAGGACATCGGCGACCCCACCGTCATCGTAAATGACGGGGACGATTTTCTCTTCGCCACGGAGGTGGCAGGCGTCAAAGTCCCGGTTAGGAAGCGCCACCCCACCATTGGCGAGGCCGCAATCCGCCTCCAGGAGCTCCGCAGCGGTCATCTTCCGAATGGCATAGACCTCACGACCGGGCGCAACGCTCAAGTCACGGGTCCACTTGATGCGGATAGTGCCGGAAAGGTCGTCCCGGGTCATCTGAACCTCGTCGCCGTTGTTGATGGCCTCAGCCAGGCTGCTCAGCAGTTCCGGAGCTTCGACGGACGCAGTATAGGCGTATGGGGTATGCGCCATGAACGCCGTATAGCCCATATTGAGCAGGTCCTCACAAGTCACAGGGTTTTCTCTTTTGATTTTTGCCATTTTTATTTGCTCCTTTCTTCCTCAGCAGATGCCCACAATCGTACAGATGCGGGCGTTGAAGTTGAAGTCCTCGGGGAACGTATAGCCAAACGAGGCCAGCCGGGTTCGGAACTCATCAGCGAGCTCCTCGGCGCTGGTGTAGGTCTCGCCAGCCTCCCACGGGAACATCTTCACGGGCTTCTCCGCCTGGAGATAGACGAGCGTGGCGTTATTGTAAACGCCGCCGATGCCGTCATCCTCAGTATTGGGCACCATGCCGGGCGCAGTAGTGTACTCCCCAGTGAACCCGTTGATAACGCTCAGAGCACCGGTCGGAAACACCGCACAGGCGTCGTAGAACTCACCGGGCAGCAGGTAGCTCTTAGCCCAGTCCATAAACTCGTCGTTATCGACCAGCTTCTGAACCTCGGGCGGAACAGAGCCCTCCCTCTGCAGCCGCTGGAGGTGGCAAATAGACGTAGCCACCTTGTCCATAACGAAACCACAGTCCAGCACCTTATTGGGAACCTTCATATTTTTTACCTCTCTTTCTTTTTACTGTTTGTTAGGGCTTTCTGAACGTGAACTTGTCGGGGTTTGCCCCCACAGGAGCGTGGAAGTGATACTCCGTCCCACTGGGACCCTTCGCCCACATGTCGTACTCGGCGACACCGCCAGCGCAACGCACCGTCTTCACCGGGCGGCTGACCTTGTACAGGCACTCGTCCGGAGCGATGAACTTATCCCCCAGGTCGAGGTCGCCGATGAAGACGCCATCAGGCTGTTTCTTCGGACGATACCCCTTTGGGAAGACGAAGTCAGGCGCAGGGTCGTTGTACCGAGCGGTGGTTTTCAGGGTCGTGATAGTTCTGCTCATAGTCATTACTCCTTCTTATAAAATTAAAACCGCCATCCTCGTTACGAAAGATGACGGTTTTTGATGAAGTTAGCAAACGTGCCTGAGTGGCAGAAATAACGGGCTTTCTCAGCCAAACACAGATACGTTTACAAATAAAGTATACCACGGCAAATAAAGGGAGTCAAGCCGCATATTTCGCTTCGACGTTGCGTACAAGTGAGCAGCTCCCTATTGTGTTTAGTGGAGGAGGGTCGTCACTTGTACATGACGTCGATGTAAAAAAGAAGGAGAGCGGTTTGACGAAACCACTCTCCTCTCCTCTTTCTTATTTGTGGACGGCCTGCCGGGTCTTCCGGTTCAGAAGCCGGAGAATAATCGGAAGTCCGTCGGTGCCGAAAGCCGCCTTGATGACCTGGGTGGCCAGCATAGCGTCCCGGTAGTTTCCTCTCTGCTCGGGAGCCAGATGTCGCATGGCATACATCCGCTCGGTGACGTTGTCCATATCGACCCTGTCTCCGTTGGGGCAGATGACCTGGAGACGGCCGTTGTTGTAAGCGATATCGAACTTCGCCCGGTTGCCCACCATACGATTGGTGTTGATGACCTCGATATTGCCCCGGCCGTCCAGGAGCTCAGTCAGCTCGACCTCATAGTCGGTGCCGCTTACGGCAAACCGGCTGATGCGAGCCAGATTATTCCCGGGGATTCCCTCCGGGATAGAAATGACCTCCTGGAGACTAAGTCCCATCTTGGCAATGACCTGCCGAACGCTCTGAATTTTCTTCATATAATTTTCATTCCTCTCTTTTTATTTTTCCCATTTCTGCTTCTCTTGCTCTACGCCTTTTGGATGACTTCCTTCACAAAGGCAACGACCTCTGCTTCGTCCAAGTCGTAGTTGACAGGGCTTTTGTCGTCTCCGTAGACCTGAGTTCCGTTTTCCTCCTGCATAACATATACAAGCCCATTCGGTCGGCACATCACATCCACGTACTTCCCGGGCGCAAGCATAACGCTGCGCACGATACCGCCGCCATCCGCCATAGCAATAGCGATGATTTTCATTTACCTCTCTCCTTCCCTCATAGATAAAGGGTGCCTCCGAGCAAGCACTCGAAGACACCCTTTTCATAGTTTTGTTTGCTTACGTGACGCCTTTTCTTTGCGTCGATTTTCACGGGCATAAGCCATAGCAGAAACGATTACACACCAATTTTATCATTTCGCTTTCTTTTCGTCAACCCCCCCATGAAAAGAGGCCGCCCTTTCAGGCGGCCTGGATGTATGGGATTACTCGGCGTCGCCCTCGTCCTCACCGGGCTCTTCCTCCTCATCGTCCTCCTCGTCGGAGCAGTCGATGCAGAGGCCGGTAACAGCGCAGTAGTTGGCAACGATAGACGCAGCGATGTGAGGCGGCATAGAAAGCAGGTCCAGGGTCTCCTCCTCAATGAAGAGGTCCTCCAGCTCAGACACATAATCGCCGATGGTCATAGCGGGGATATCATCGCCCTCAGCCATGTCGGCGGCCTCAGCCAGCGCAGAGACATCAAGGCCAACAGTGTAGCCGGTGTCGTAGGAATAACGGATGCAGAGGTACTCCAGCAGGGTCGTCAGCGGGGTCACAGCCACCTCTTCGTCCTCGCACTCCTTGCACTCCTCGCACCCACACTCCTCGCAGCACATGCAGGTGCCGGGGTAGTAGAACGCCAGCGTGGTGGTCACGGTAGCGATGGGCCCCTCGTAATCGGGGTCGCAGGGCAGGGAAACATGGATTTCCAGCTCGCTGTCGCCGTCGATGTTCTCGCTCCCAATCTCCTCGCCGCCGAACACAAGGCCCAGCTGCTTCTCCAGGGTATCACTCAGCTTGGACAGGTCGGGCTTGTCGCCGGGGGTGAAGCCGTCATTCAGCGCATCCTCCAGCCGACCCAGGAACTCCGCCCAGGTCATGTCCAGCACGCCCTTCATCTCCTCAGGCTCGCCCTCAGCAGTCAGATTCTTGGTCTGCTCACTCATAAAGAAAGACCTCCTTGAAAATTACTTTATTTGCTGGGCTCACCATGGAGGCTACACCCAGCAATGGAACTTTGTTCCAGGGCTTTATTTTACCATACTTTCCAAAGAAATGCAACCACAAAAGAGAAAGAATTCCGGTTGTATTTTTGTGAATTATATGGTATAATTTAAAGCAAAAAAAATAAATGTAAAGGAGAAAGAAACCATGAAGAAAACGGATATTGAAAAAGTAAGGGCTGTAGCCATTTCATTTGCGCATCTTCCAATCGAGCCGAACGAAGAATTCCCGGTGCTTGTATCTCATCCCTATCTGGATTCGGCTGCAGCCTTTATTCCTAGTGAAAGTGGTAACGAGATGGTCAATGTTTTAGAGGGCGATAACGAAGAAAAGTTCAAAGCTGCTCTTGTTGCCAAGCTCGAACAAACAAATGTGCTTTTGCGTTTCATAATGATTCTAAACAAGACTTATCGTTTTTCCTTTCTTAATCACGTTAAAGATTACCTAAGCGACGATGACCTTGGGGCTGTCCTCCGTTATATCTGGATAGACAGTGAATACAAAAATGATGGAGCCGTCTTTACAAAGCGGCAACTCGTCAGCCTGTTTCGTCGCAGCACAAAAGGAACGTTGATGGATGAAGAAGAACGAACTGCCTTGGAAGCCCTCCCAGAGCGTATTACTGTATATCGTGGGACGACCTCCATCAACAGCAAGGATATCAAAGTCTTCACATGGACGCTTGACAAAGAAACCGCTGTGTGGTATTCACAGCGGTTCGACGATGAGATTCAGTGCGTCTTTCAGGCTGAGCTATCAAAGGAGAATGTCCTTGCATACTTCTCGTCAGATGATGAGATTGTTGCCAATCCATTCAAGCTAGAAAACATTGTCCGCCTCTCCTAACCAAACAAAATTGGTCTGCCCGCCGGCTCGGATATTTCCGAGGGGCGGGCAGTATTTTTGCTACGCCGGCAGTGCCGCCCGAAGGAAGCCAAAGACAGCGATATGCACAGGATAGATGCTATATGCGAGCTTGCGAGGCAGTTTGACCTTGTGGTCGTACTTTCGCAGAATGTATGCTAGAGGATATGACAGACTGGCTAGTGCCCATACAGGTGTTGATATCATGTACGCCCAAAGGAAATGGAGTGGCATACAGGCTATCCACCCCCATTGTTTGTAGCCAGGCTTCACAATAAAGAAATAGCACTGCAAGACAGCTAGGATACTAAACATGCTTCCGTCCAAGCGAAGTATGACAGACAACGCCAGAACAGGCATTGAAGCGAACACTCCAACGATTGGGTCTTTATCGAAAATCATTAACAGCAATAGCGCTGCTACGTATGCCCAGCCGATGTTGAAAGCGAGCCATCGTTGCACCATCAGGTTATATGGAAGCTGACTGATGGCAGAAAATAAGAGAAGGCGGATAAGGTACTGGTTTGTCGTCCCCTTCTCTTTTGTATGCTTATAGCCGTTTGCGATGCCAAGGGCGAACAGCGGCATGCTTATCCGCCCTATGGCTCGTATCCACATTTGCGCCGGGAAGAAACAGTAGCCGAAATGGTCGATGACCATGGTTGTGTTGGCAATCAGCTTTAGCATATGAGCGCCACCACCATCCCGGACAGTAAGATGAAGAAGAATACAGCATCTGCCGCCAGCAGGACAAAATTCAAGCCCATGTAGAAGCTGCCGGTCGTCCACAATTGCTTCCCGCACCAGAACCCATACATAAAGGTCGAGAGATGGAGGGCGAGCCAGACTGCGTAAATAGCGAGCAGGCCGCCAGCGGCAACCTTGACAATGCCGGTTACAAACTCATAGAAGTAGAACCCCGTCGCAACGATGGCGTTTCCCGTTCCAGACCCAGTTGAACCTGGGTATCCTGTTACCAGCTCGCCGAGCGTCAACTCCAGAACCAAACGCAAAACGGCCGCTTCGGCTATGATGGTAAAGGCTACAAAGAGCAACACGCTCCACAGTAACGCTTTCTTGCAGGGACCCGTTCCCTCTGCCGCTGGCAGAACCGCTACAATCGTCTCATTACGCCTCTTTGCGCAGTGCAGGCTTGCTACTTGGAGAGCAAAAAGCGGGACAAACACGGCGCAGATGACAAGAACCCCAACTAAGAAAGATGTCATCCACCCACCCCCGACAATGCCAGCGTCACGAAATCAGGCCATAGAACAATGGTTCCCTCTTCGTCCTCCAGGTGGGCGCTTGGATGGTCGTCCATATATGTCCTTAGCCCGGCAATAGACCAGAACCCGTTCCATTCCGCCCAAGCGAATACGCCCTTTAAGAGGCTGCCTACCATATTTGCGTTCTTACAGCCGCCCCTTACAGGGCAAAGCTCGTCCAACGCTTTGAGCATCTGCTCTCGACATGTGCTCACAAGTTCATCGGACTGCGGGTACTCCTGAATTTTGCATATAAGTGCGGCATCCCCATTCTCGGCTTCTCTTCCCTGCCCCGCTGAACGAAGGCATCTGTCAAAGCCGGTTGCGAACTGCCGCTTGAGTTTATCGACGTACTCCGCAAGACTGTCTGTGGCGTCTTGCTTTGCCTGGTCGACGATATAGATTTGCTTGCACATATTCTCTTTTTCCTCTCCCTCCTCCCGCTTGTATTTAAACAAACGGGAGGAGCGTTAATGCCGGGCGGCCGCAACCGCTCCGGTGCGCAGATTAGAATATTGGTCCGGATAGGAGGAGGACTTGCTCTTTATTGCCACGATTAACGGCAATTTTCACCGTATCACCAGGAGCAATCTTTTCTCCCAGGTCGTTGATTAGAGCCGTTCCGACAAAACGCTGGTTTTCCCATACATACTCAACGACGGGGTAGTGTGGGAAGACGGTTTTTGTGCGTCTGGCGTGTCCATTTGGCTCCCATGTAACGGTATCTTGTCTTACGTCCACTTTAATGCACTTTGCTTCTACTGTTCCGCATGGGATGAAGAAATGCAGGATGCAAGCCCAGAAGATTGTGGCTGGAATGCCAATAATTATGAGGATTATGGCTACCCATTCAAGCATCGAAATCACCTCCCATCTCCTTGAGCGTTTGGAGGTTTTTCTTCACATCGTTGATATCTCTGAGAAAAGGCGTTGGCGCAATCTGCAGGGCATAGATTACATCACAACCTTCGTCTTCTGGCCAAAGTCCATCGTCATCTGTGACCACGAGGCGTAGAACCTGTTGCCCCTCCAGGTCTATTTGGAGGTCTAACCGAACATTTCGCTCCTCGATAATAGACTCAACATACTCTCCTGCCTGGTATTCAGCACCAGCTCGAACTCGGCATGCCATTTCGTCCAGCACTTCGCATACATCGTCTAACTCAGCTGTTTCCACGACGAACTGGAAATCCGGATGCCCAAATGCTTCTCGCAAGCCGCTGGTATGTACCTCACAGATACCATCTCGCCATGGTTGCATGACTTCACCACAACACTCGCAAACCATACCGTTGGCACTGATGCAAACCTCCCATTCTCTGGGGTCTTCCCTATCGATGCTATCTAGGAATTCGTCTGTGTCGAAGTAATTTCCCAAATGGTTCTGCCTTCTTTCGCCAAGAGTTCTTTCTTCGAGACGCCAGGGAGAGGTTTGTCTGGGATATCCCCTCTATATACTTTACCATCTCGAAGCTCTTTCAGCGCCTTTATCTGCGCCTCATTGGGCGCCGGAGCCATACAAAAGTTGTTCCAGACGCTGACAGCTTCAACCAACAGCAAAAGCCAGGAGATAAAGTCGTAGTGAAAACGCTTTGGGCAGATATCCATCAGTTGCTCTCTGCTCCACCCGTTTTCTTCACAAGCCATTTGGATAAGTTTTTCTTGGTGCGATGGAACTGCATACATTACAGTTCCGTTCCGGTCAATAATAACCTCCAAATAGTCTTGAAACACCTTTTTGTGGCTCTCTAGGTCAAAGCTGGATTGCAAGTCATATTGTACTACATTACCCAAAAACTGTCAACTCTCTTTCTTATTTTAGACAAAACGGCAAAAGAGTAGTAGCCACAATCCAGCCACCAATCCCCATCAGTATAATGCCAAATATCCATCGCAGCCAACTGGGCTGGATATATGCTTGGGTGTAGTCCTCACTATTATAGAGCACCTTCACCTTCCGCCCTACGGAAAAGCCTGGGGCGCTATACTGGCTTCGCATAATATGGGTTTGCCCATCTACCCCAGAGAAGCTAACGACCGCTCTACAGGATGAACGGCGAGAGCTGGTGGCCTGCTCCAGCTGAATGACCCTCCCGACACATTTGTGCGCATTCGAGATATGCAGAAACGCACCTTGAGCCCATAGATACCCAAGTCCGATGAAGAAAAAGATTGCGCCGCCAAAAATATTTTTAATTTCCATGCCCTCTCTGCCTCAATCCGGAATTATAGTTTCCCTGATACGTACCATGCGTACGGAAGTGATTGCTTGGCAAAGGTCTTCGTGCTGGAAACGCTCAGGTGTCATTTCAATGTCCGCATTTTTGCCATCCAGAGAGAAGGTGTGCAGGATAAAGCCTTCATCTCTCTCCATCAGAGAACAGTTCGGGCTACACTCAAAGAAGTCTTTTGCATCCTCGTAAGAGCCGCAAAGCGCCTGGATAGCTTCCTTAAACACATCCGTCGGGAGCCACGGGCAGCCTGTCTTGCCGTCCGTCTTCCTCGTGATGACCATAGGAAGCAGGAAGTCATCGAAAGCGAAGACGATTTCGATGTCAAATTCAGTAGCAACATTACTACAGTCGGAAACTGTTTTGAATACAGTCGGCTGGAAGATAGTGCAATCCTCGTTCTTCATGGGGAGATAGTAGTTTACGACTTCATCATTGCCACGGAAGCCGGATGCAACCGCAACGTTGATTTCCGTATTCTCCAGAAGCCGCTGTGCCAAGTTGTTCCTGAACTCCTTCCCCTGGTCGTCGACCAACAGACTGACAAGGTCGCCGCTTTTCTTATATCTTTGGGCAAACAAAAGCCCAAACGCCGGGATTTCCATCCCTTCCCTGACATAGCCTGTGACGTCCTCAATGCCGTAATTCTCCCTTGCGGCAGTCTGCACTTTATACAGAACCGGAGTTTGTCGCTTACCGTCAGGGGTTTCTCGCACAATGTTTATTTTGATATACAGATTGCCGATTTGGATACTGGAGTGCGCAAAGTGTTGTTTGAACTCGATTTCGCTTTCAAGCACCCCTGTGTTTTTCGCCGCCAATTCGTGGCGAATAGTGGAGAAGAACTGGTTTGCGAGCTGGCGCATCGTAACGGTAGCTACAGCAAGTGTCTTGTGCTCCACGACCGGCTCCACCGAGGGGAGATTGAACATCCTCCAAGTATCACTATCAACCGGAGTGCCTGTTATTTCGACCAGGAATTTAGATTCATCCATTAGTATTCCTCCTTGCTAAAAGCAGGCCGCCCGCCCTATGAGCGGACGGCCAATTGTTTAACCGACTGGAATGTTTGTGGCATCAAGAATACCGAATGACGTGTTGCCATCTCCCCCAATATAGGTGGGGAGTTCCCCGTCCCATTTTTCCAGAGCATCCTGACGCTGAGTTGCAGCAGTAACGCTTTCGTTGATAATTTGGTTAGCCTCCGCTTTTGCCTTAGCTCGAATAATTTCAGCATCCGCTTCGCCCCGTGCTTCCTCTCTGGCGGCCTCGGCTTCAGCTTTTGCCTTATCAATATTGGTTTGGTTTGTGATTGCTTGCTCCTGCTGTTTCTGGATAGCTTCGGACTTTTTCGCAATAGCTTCATTATAGCTGGTGTCGAAATCAATATTATTGATGACAACAGTCTTTACCACGACCCGATTTTCGCCATATTTGTCATTCAAGTCATTTTGAAGCTGTGCCTTTGCTGCCGGCTGGATTACCGCACGGTCTGTGACAACATCCGCTCCCTGTCTTCGCGCCGCAGCTTTTAACGCTGAGCTAACGATGTCAAAATCAACCAGTTCTTCAACCCAGTTTTCCACGTTCGCATATATCCATGCGCTAGACTCCGGGACGATTTGGTATGTGACTGTGACACCTTCCATGTAAACGACTGTTTGCTCTTTGGTTTCCGACCATATCTTATCCGAAAAGCGGATATCTTGCTGTTTATTGTTCACAAGTGATATCTTCTGAGCAAAAGGCAGGATGGCATTAAAGCCAGGCATACACGACTCTTGGTCGATGAGCCCAAACGTGGTGCGAACGCCGGTGTATCCGGTTGGCACCACAGTAAAGCAGTTGCCACCCAAAGCGATGATGAGCCCTGCCAAAATGATGACAGCAGGCCACTTTGGCGTTTTAATTTTGCTTGTATCGCTTCCAAGCCGATTCGCCGTATTTCGTCTACGGCTTACATCTCGATTGACCAGCACAGCCACAACGATGCCAATAACGACGAAGATGAGACCTGCCGCAACAACGAAGTAGTTCAAAATATGTACCTCCCCTGATTATCTATTGTAGCCGCTGACGCACTCGATGTCTACATAATAGTTGCTGAAATTGTTTCGGTCTACATATACTTTGACCATGCTTCCCGGCTGGAGCCCATTCGGATATGTCCAGAACGCATCGCTGGAGAATGTGTACTGCTGGCCAGTGCTGGCATCGTCATACAGACAGATAGCTCTTATCCCTGGGCAACCATTGACTGTCACACTATAATCTTCCACATAGCCAGAAATTTCAGCCATGACGTACACGCCGCCGGCGATGAGCTTCTTTCGTTCGTTTCGACTGCGAATCTCAACGAAAATCAAAGCAATCCCAATAAAGAAGAAGATTGCTCCAAGCCCGGTGAACATCACCGGCAACAGGCGGATGTCCCCTGTCCCATGCGTTTGGACAAAATCCATATTGAAGAACATCCAGATGCCCATACACATGAACGGGCCGCCAATCGCAGAAAACAGAAGCCCTACGATAAGGAACACGCTTAGTGGCTTTTTCATTTCCCTGCCTCCTTTCCCCATTTTATTGCAAGAGCGCCATCTACTGCTCGTCCAAGAAATGTCTTTGGTGTTATCGTTTCTCCGTTTAGGAGAGCAAGCATCTCTCTTAGCGCATCTGGAGCCGCCTCTGCAGTCCCTGTGTAGTTGCCGCTTTTGTCATAGTCGAGCCGTTTGAACTCCGTCCGCCCTTCAAAAGTGCGGAAAATACTGACATGCCCTGGTTGAATGCAGACCATATCAAAGTCCTCGATATCCTTGACCGCCTGCTGGACTGTATTCAAAAGCGCAAACTGCCTGCTTTCGACCTCTCTTGGATTGCCCTCGTGCCCTTCACAGAAAAAGAAAGCATATACTGTTTTCTCTTCATCCAAAAACATAGAAAACGGGAACTCGCAACTAGCAGCATCAGCGATGCCACTGTGAGATAGCCAATCCAGCCTGTCTGGTGTTCTATCGAATACGTCCGAGCAAAACGCAAAGCAAACTCCAACGTCCATAAAGGCTTTCAGCCCAGTAGATTTGAAATCCAATGTTTTCTACCCCCCTGTTATTGGTACTGTTGGATGGCGGCCAGAGAAACAGAACCAAGCAACGTCTGTGGCGTGCCGTCGTGAGTGTCATTGCAGATATCCATCAACTCCTGGAGGGCTGGACTGTTTGAAGGGCTCAGGTTTACCCGAATGATGGTCTTGCCTTCATCATACGTCCTAAGCAGCGTGGTATCTTGCGGCCGGATAGAAACCATATCCATGCCGCTTACGCCGCCGAGCCTTTGCTGCATAAGGTCGGTTAATGTTTTTTGCGTTTGTCTAACTCTCTGTTCGTCTATTCCGGTTGGGTCGTACAAGAAGAAGACATATAGTCGCTTGTCGTTATCCACAAACGCAGAAAAGGGCATATCTGGCTCTCCGGGGTTTGTATCTCCGCAAGCCAGCATTGCCAACTGGCGAGGGCATCCGCCGAGCACATCTCCGCAAAAAGCGGCGCATGTGCTCGGCTGCAGGAAAATCCTTCTCCCAATATCCGTAAATGACATCTCTACATGCCTCCTCGGGATACAAGCTCGATAAGATGGATGTGCTCCTTGTCCACGCCGGACTTTGCGGCGGCCTGCCGGTAAGCGTTGTCGTAATCGGTCTGGAAAATGCCGATGTAGATTTCGCCGTTCTCTTGCTTGACCCACTCGTTGTCCTTTTTGAGCACCTTTGCATCGACGGCATCCGCTTCGACGAGCGCAATAAAAATACTGTTAAACATCTGGAAGTTTCCCCCTTGCTTCTTCTTTCAATTTTTCTATTTTATCCATAAACTCGAATAAGGCTTTTCTCTGGATGGTTCCGTTGCTGTTTATCTTGCAACCTGCGTCCTGGAGAACACCAAAAGCATTCTCCAGAGCGGACAGGCCAGCATCACAGATGGCGTCGCCCCGATGGAAAGTCGTCTGATACGAAAACTGGTTGACCATGTCAGCTAGGGCGTCCAGTGTCTCGTAGAGCAGGAAATCACGCTCCTCCTGTGACATCTTCGCCACCTACATCTCCTCCGTTCTGGATATTGGCACTTGCTCAAGCACCCATGCATACCATTCAGCGTATTGTTCCGAACCAAGATGCAGCCCATCATGTGTCCAAGCCCTATTTAGCTGCTCTCCAAAGAAAGGCGAGCAATCGATATAGACCGCCCCGGTATCTTCACATACCTGCTGGATGTAGTCGTTGTACCTTTTCACATTCTTATTGCTGATGCGGCTGGCGTACTTGCTCTTTTGCTCGTTCACTGGTGGGATGCTGAGACAATAACATGGACAGTCCAGCGTCTGTATAAGCGCCTTATACTCAGAGCAGAAATCATCTTCACTGTAAGAGCCGAGCTCGTTGGAGCCCATCTCGATGATTGCGCAATCGTAGCTCTCCGGTTTCTTGAGCTTGTTGTTTAGCTCTTTGAGTGAGATGCCGACCTTACAGCAGAAGTCGTATCCATCATCAGAGTTGAGCCGCATGCCCTCTACAAGAGAATTGCCGACAAAGAAAGGTCTCTCATATTTGACCGGCGGTTTCGCATGGGTTTCCTTTATCGAGCCTTCGGCATACTTGACGGTATTGTTTATCGTCCACGAAATGGCGTCTACTGGCGATGTAGGCGGCGGCTTATCCCCTATTACCGGCGGGACGTATAAATATGCCCCCATTATAAGCGCCGCCCCTAACACCATTAGGGCGACCCCACATACGGTCTGGAGACTTCTCTTCCGACGGCGAGCCACCCGCCGCCCCTTGTACGACTTAGGATTGTGCATGGATTCTCTTTAAATTTTGCTTAGCGTGCCAAGCAATAAAGGACTTGTCCCCAGAGAGCAAAGGGATTGGCATCGGGTTCAGCCAGTTGCCCGAATATGCCCGTGCAAGGAATCGCCCATGCATATATCCGTCAGGCAGCCTGGCGAGTTCTTCTGCGCAGAGCTCCTTTTTCTTCTCGGTATCTTCTCCAAACAGTTTGGACATAAACGGAAACATGGTTACCAGGTCTGGGTCGACCATGTCCTTTTCTTTGCCCTTCTGCTTGAGCATATAAACGGCATTGATGACCCGTCCAATCCCCTCGTCCTGCAATGCGGTGAAATAATCGGAGACGTCACACTCGGCAATGTTGAGAGCTTCGGCTGAGAAGATTGTTGTTGACACTCTGTCTTGAATGTCCTTGTAAGTGGCTCCTTTCAGTCGCGTCAGGTTATTATCATTCAGAAGTTCTGTCACAAAGCAACCTGTTGCGATGGACGCCGCCCAGCTGCAAAGGAATTGCGTCCCAACGTCCGACTGGATTGCGTCAAAATCGGTAAGGAGCAATGCAATATCTGTATAGGCGACATAGGCAAAAGAAACCCCATGGATTTTTTCGCTGAGTTTGGCGGCAACCTTATCCATAGTGCTTATAATGCACTTGTCCAGGTCTTGGTCACTCCCGATAGAAAATCCCTTGGCGTCCTGCCTTGACAGCCGAATGATGACCGGGATGTTTTTAAGCAGCCCTATATCCGATACGTTTTCAAAATCTTGGAGCAGTCTACTCATTGCCTTCGGCCTCCTCCCAACCCACTCTATCCTCATCGTCGTCTAGCCACGACTGTTTTTTGTCGAGGTCGAACCACAACGTCACCGTTGTGCCGTCGCCCAAACTGGATTTAACGTCCATCCGGGTGGCGAACGCCTTCATGACCGAAAATCCGGTGCCGGCCGAACACGGTTTTGTGCTGGTCGTATACAGCATCCGTTGCGCCTTTTTCACATCCTCGATGCCAACGCCCTTATCTTTGATAGCGGCTTTCAGCATCTTCCCCTCCAGCATTTGGAGTTTGATGCGTATCTCTCTGTCGTCTCCCCCGGTGGGGTAGGCGAAATGGATGGCGTTCTCGACCGCTTCCCCAACAGATGAGCAGATTTCGGATATGATAGGCGCCTTTGCGCCCATCTCTTTGCAGTAGTCGCCAACAGCCCGCATCACAATAGCAATCATGCCAACGTCGGCCTGAAAACGAAGTTCAAATGTCTTCTTTGAGCACATGCTAATTCTCTCCTTTCTTTCTTTTTGCGGGAGGCCGTTCCTGGCCTCCCGATGCAGCGTTTCTCAACTCAGTTCCGGAGCGGGCTCTGCGCAGGGTCCCCAATACTCAATCCAGATGGGCTTGATGGAGTGGAGCGCCCGCTCCAAGAACTCTCTGCTTTTATTTTCGTCGCAGATACGAACTTTGCACGGGATGCCACTCAAAGAAATTCCGTACAGGTCAAATCCGCCCCCTTCAACGTCAAAGCGGGCTGGGGTGCCCTTGAAAAACTCATCGATGCCGCTCCACATACCAGAAATGGCATGAGTAATATCCGTAATGATATCCATCATGGTAATATCTCCATTGGTAATAGCGAAATGCTTGATGATGGGAACCAAGATGTCGCCAAACATGAAGTCCGCCTCCACGTATACATCGGCGCTACCGCCCTCCGGGACAAGGAGCATCCCTGTCTCCGGCTGAGAAAAGAACGGATGCTCGGCGTTCTTCATCTGGATGGCGTACTGTGTAAGACCGCCAACATTCGTGGTAATCACCTCCGCCACGGGGTCATCGATGAGCTTCTTGGCGAGGGTGTCCTTAAACGGAAGGCCGGTGTCTTGGTCCAACGTGCTGTGCATTGTTTCCGGCTTCCCAGCAAGCCCCTCTGCAATCGTATATGCGATATACGGAAGCACCAAGTGCGGCGGGCAGAGGACATCCTGCGTATCTCCCGGGAACCCATACTCATCGGTCAGGTATCTCTGCTTATCGTGCTCCAAATGGACAGGAATAGTGATATCCCCCTTATCGTCGATATACCGGATGCGCCAGAGCACAGCCCCATCCACGCAGGCGAACTTTGTTTCAGCTGTCCGTTCAATAATGATACAACTCTCCTGCCCGGCGAGCGCAGGGTATTTCCTCACCTTGGTGTCAAGTCTCATTTTCAGCTTCCTGGCCTCACTCCACACATGAGCTTGTGCCTGTTTGAGGTTCTCAAAGGTGCAGGGTTGGGCATCCTCCAGTTTGATGAGCGGCGGCGTTCCATCCGGGTCAGGGTCTCGGCGGACAAGCGTTTCTACAAAATAGCAGTTTTCCAATCTGTTTTCCCCTCCTCACTCTCATTTCTCGAACACCATATATTATACCATATTTTCCAGGTATTTGCAAGCTATTTCAAAGAGAAAGGGAGACATCTTTTGGATGCCTCCCTTGTACGCAGGTCACTTGAATTATTAGGCGGTCTGCCGTCCTGGCATCCCGTCCTGAACCCACTTGGCGAACCGCTTTGCCTGGAATGGAGTGATGTTACGGACGCTTCGCTTGCTCTTATCTTGGCTGAGCATGAACTTCCAGTCAGACAGAAGCAATGGCCATTCCGGGTTCTTGCAGATTTCCGGGTCGACAGCGTCAATAGCAGCCTTCTCCTCCTCTTCCCTCTTGCGCACGAAGTCAATGGCGGTGTTGAGGTAGCGGATGCCATGGGCATAGTGGATGGAGGTGCCTTTGATGCGCCAGTTCCCGAGGTTCTTGGTGTTGATTGCCCAAGAGAGCCAGACACTGTTCATGAAGGCGAGGTTGATATACTCATCACTATAGAGCTGGAAATTTGCTCTCGGTGCCCTCTCGGAGCAGCGCCAATTGTCCTTTTCCAAAGAGATGAAGATGCGACTGTCTTGCTTTTCGTAGCTATCAAGTATGACGCAATCCGGCGAAAGATTTTCCGGGCATTTAGTCTCTGCATAATGCCATTCGGTATCGGCAGGAAGACCCGGGAATTTGTCTCGCTTGTATTTATACCTTGTAACAGTTTCCGGCTCGTCGTACTCGATGAGGTTGACGGGATAAATGGTACAGTCTTCCGCCATAACATCATGGGTTCGGTCATTGTACCCCCGGCCTCTATCATTTCTGACATACATCCCTCTATCTGGATGCAGGTATTGTGTGACCAGCAGCGGGTCGCCCTCTGCGATGTCGGCGTTTGCCATGGCAATGAGCTTATCAAAATCGGCAAACCGATGGTCTTCCAGACACATATCCGCCAGGGAGTAGCGAACGAAAGCAGAAGGCTTTGTGAGGGATTCGCCAGCCGGGAGCGGGAGCCAGTTGGTGTTCTTGATGATGCCATGCAGGATGTTGAATACAAATGCTCGGGAGACGACCCCATTGAGGATATCCATCCGCTTAGCGTACTCTTTTTTTCGCTCCTCCCGTTCAGCTCTCCGTGCCGCCAGCTCGCTAGAGTATGTTACATCTTGAGGTTCTGCAGGGGTCACTTGGGTCACAGTGCGGGAGATGATAAAATCGTCCTGAATATATATCCGGTCTTCATCCGTCCAACCAAGGTACAGGTTCTCACCGTTGCGGATGATGATGCCTACGGTGCGGCCATGGTAGTACTCGTAGTTCTGGAGCATATTGGAATACGGGAAGCGAGCAGACCTTCCTATCTGCGTGTTGGTTTTTGAAATCCGAACGAGCGTAATGCACCGTTCGTCAGGAGCGAAGACATCTAGCGCCGCCGGGCTGTGCCGCAGGAACTCCTCAAACATATTCAGCTCGTTCCACTCGATGTTGTAGATGGACACCATGCGTCCAAGCTCTTCATCCAAATGGCGGAGTTTCTGATAGATGATTACCGGCGTTGTATCAGGTGCATTTGCCCCAGTGCGGACGTGCGAAAAGTTTACTGTTTCGCCAGCGAAACACTGAATCGCATAGATTTGGGAATCCAGCATGAAAATCTGTGCCTTGAGCTGGTCCAGTTTTGTTTCTGCTTCGTCCATCTTGACTTCCAGGTCGAGCATCAGCTCATCCTGCCGTTTTTTGAGGTTTGCCTGCATTTCAGCGATTTCCGCTTTCATATTTGCGAGTTCTTCTGTTTCGCAGTCTCGAACCTGTTTCAGCTTGGCATTTAACTCAGCCTTTGCATCCAGTTGCTGCTGGCGGAGAGTTTCCATTTGACTGTGTGTCACTTCGACGCCAGATACAGTTGCGGGAAGCCAACCGGAAGTTTCAGTATCCTTCCCTTCCACGCCAAGCGCCGCACGCAACTGCGGCAATGTGGTGTTTGAGTAGTCAGGACATGGCTCGTAGTCGAGATATTCTTTGGGGGCAGGAATAACAATGCCTTTCCGTGGGTTTCCAAAGTAGGCATACGCAAACAGCTCGCTCATGTACCCGATGTTAAGCGGCTGCTCAAAACTGCTCGCAAACTCCTGGAACCGTTTCAACTGCGTCTGTGCATTCTCCTTTTTCCGGTCCCATTCTTGTTTCTCCCAGCGAGCCCTTGTTTCGTCATTAACGGAGAAGAATGTGTCCTGAACCACTTTATACATATCCTCCGCCGCAGCATGGATGATATAGCCATCAGTATCGCTGCGGTTGCTCCGACGCTGCCCTGGATACCGCTTGTCCAGCTCTTCCTTGACTGCGTCCATGAAAGCCTGACAACCTTCTATTGCGTTATCATCATGCCAAGTCAGCAACTTATCAAAGTTTTTAAACTTTGCGGTTCCAATGATTTTCATGTCTCCCGCTCCTTTCTGTTGAATTAAGGGCAGATGCCGAGCTGGCATCCGCCCTTTTGGTTTCGACACTTATATTATACCATATTTTGAACCGAAATGGAAGAGCCAAATTGGGATTTCTTCAAAAATATGGCTAGAAAATGCGAAAGGTGTACTCAGGATGCGCTCCCTGGAGCAGTTTCCATTTTACCCTGAATGTCTCCGTAGTTCTGGCTTTCCCAGTCTGCTGGTCAATGCCTTTGACATCCTCAACGATGGTCTTTCCGTTCTCCTTGTAGACGAAGTCCGCCTTGTAGTAGATAGGCTTAATTTTCTTCCCTTCTGCGTTTATGAACCCAGCTTGAAGCAGGAGCGGGACTTGCCATTGCAAATCGGATATCTTGCCGGCTTTCTCCAAGAGTTCCAGTTGCTTATGTCGGTGGAACTCCTTCTCGGAGGCGTAGATGCGTACGACCTTCCCATGGTTTTTCAGGTCTTTGGTCTCGCCAATCCAGCCGTCTGCATATATGTAGACGAATTTATTCCTGTGCTTACTGGTGGTTGGCTTCTTCGATTGCTGGCGGATGTATGCCTGGTATTCCGCCGCTGACATATGTTGCAAGGTTCCTCCCGGCGCAGCGCCGCTTATTCTGCCGACTCCCCGTAGAGCTTCCTCAGCTCCTCGAAGAGTGCCCTTTGCTTCTCGGCATCCGCATCCGACGAACCGACCCAATCGACCGCCCACTCCTGGGCTCGTTTCTGGATGAAGCCTTCCATAAAGGCCGCAAACCCCTCAAGGTCGTCCCAGACCTTTTTAGGGATGCCTACTCCAACATCAGACCGAACCCCAAGCGGCTTTTCGCTGTAGAGCCACATGAGCCCATTCGGCTGTAATTTAGGGGCTTTGTCATCCCACCACTCGTTGATGCTTACGAGCTTGTCCAGAGATGAGAAAGAAGCAGCGCAGTTTGCCCGGGTAATATCGCCGCACATATACGTTTCAACGTCCCATTCCGCCTCCAGCTGTTCAGCCGTCTCAAGGGCGAAGTCCGGGTTTGCTCGCATTGCCTGCGCAACCAGAGACACGACCAACCGAGCGCCGCTCCTCTGGTTTTGGTCGCTCAATGCGGCAATATATTCCTTTGACTTTCTGATTTTTTCGGCGATATCATCATAGCCATATTTCTGCTTGAGTTGGGCAACGACGACACTGAGTTCCCGGTCATACTCCTCCATCTGATTTTCCACTTGCTGAAGGTTGCTCTGCGCCCAACCTATGGCCTGGTTCTGCTTTCGGATTTGCTCAAGATATTTATTCGGCATGCCTACCCCTCCCCAAATTCTTCTTTCAGCTGCTCATACAGTTGCCGCCGCCGCTCTTTTTCTGCACTTTCGCTTTCGTTTTGGCTTTTCGCACAATTTGCTGCATGCTCGGCGGTTTTCTTCTCAATGGCATCTTTGAAGGTTTCGAGGTTCCTCATGTTCATTACGTCAGTCGGAACCTTCATAATGAGCTCCCACTCCACACAAATGCGAGAAACCTTCCTGTCCGCCACGATAAAACAGTCTTTTCCCGCCCACACTTCTTTTGCGGACACAAACTCCGGCTGGTGGGCTTTGAAGAACTCTTCTCCGCTCATACGCTTTGCGAAAAAGTCAAACTGCTCAGGCAGATTTCTCATATCGCCGTAATTTACATCCACTTCAACGGAAATTCCAAAGTGCTCATAAAGCCACGAAATGGCTTCTGTTGCCCTTTGTGGATATGCCTGAATGAGTGCATTGGCGGCTTCAACGATATACCTGAACTTTGCGGCAACGCAAGCATCAACAGATTCTTTTGCTGCCTCTGTCGCTTTATGGAGGTTGCTTTCCAGAACATCATAGAGGTAGCGGCTTTGTAGCTCCTCCAGGGCCTTCTGGTACGGCTCCATCGCCTGACGAGCCTCCTGCTGCCAGATGGAGTTTTTGACGGCTTTCTGGTTCTTTTTCGTAATCTCACGCCAATATTTTGCCTGTCTGGTTTGGTCTCCCATGACTTTTTCCTTCCTGCTGCCCTTGGTTTGACAGCTTCGAATTTTGATAGGGATATTATACCATATTTATCAAGAAATTGCAATCGTTTTCTTTGACTGTGCAAAATTTAAGAGGCGCCCTTCTCTTGGGCACCTCTTACAATGGGGCTATGCTTTGAAGTTAGAATATTTCGCAGCTTGTACCGGCGCCGGTTTTCCGCCCGTTCGCTTTTTCAGCTTGCGGATGTCCTCGCCAAAGAACATACAGCGGTCATAATAGCCTTCCAGCCTGGATGCGATTGCTGGGGAATACCGCCGGTCTATATCGGGTAGGCAGAGGTTTGTGGAGATTACAGTGCCAAGCCCCTTGTTCTGCCGGTCATTTACGATGTCGTACAATACTTTTACCACGAATTTGGTGGTGAGCTCACATCCAAGGTCATCGAGCACCAGGAGGTCACAGTCGAGACACCGGCGTTTATTCTCTTTGGCCTCAGCCCAGTCTTCGTCCCGGCGGCCGAACTGTTCCTCCTCAAACGCCCCAAATATGTTCCCCGCCGTTTCATAGACAACAGAAAACCCTCTCTTAGACACCTCGTTTGCGATGCAGGTAGAAAGGAATGTCTTTCCGAGCCCAGGTTCGCCCATGAGAATGAGGTTCTTGGCTTGTATTCCCGGCTCACCAGCGTCGAAATTTGCCACATAGCTTTTGCATCGCTTGAGGATGTATTCCATTGCTTCTCGTGGCGGCATCATATACCTTTGGTCAGGCTGGGTGCTGTACCAACTGAGGTCAAAGGTCTCAAACGACTGCCCTGCGATGACCATTCGCTTGGTTAGTGCCTCCCGCTGAACATTCACACACATCTGCTCCAGGCATTGGCACATGTTTGCGCCAATCCACCCCTTATCCTTGCAGGTCGGACAGGTGTATTTAACCTCTAATGCGTCTGGCGCCAACCCGAGCTTAGCCATACCTTCCGCCCATGCTGTCCGAGCATCATCCAGCTCCTGCTTAGCGGCAGCGACTTTGGCAGACTCGGCACCATCCCTGATAAGGGCAAGGTGATAGGAGGCATTAGCCTTGCGCCGGCGGGAGAAGAGCTCGGACATATCCGGATGGGTGCGCATAAACTCGTCATGTCGTCGGTCGGCTTCTCGTTCATTGTCACGATGCCGCTGTTCAATTTTGGTGAGAGCGACAGCCCTGGCTTCGGAAGTAAAATGCCTCAACTTATTTCTCCTCCTCCGTTTGCCGCCGCCTCTGCGGCCTCCTCTTCCTTCATCTGTTCCATCATCCGGCGCATATAGTCCATGTCCTCCCGGGCACGTTGAGCATACGCGTCGCTTCTCTGCTGTTGGAAGCCGGCTGGCGTTCCGCCTGGCGTTCCGCCGAACGCAGGGCGCTGAGCATGCTCATTCTGGACTTCCTCCATGGTGTGGAGCCCTTTACTGTGCCAGCTTTCCATGATAGTGGTCATGTACTTCCAGTTGGCTTTATGTAAACTGTTGACGGTCTTGTCGTAAGCAAAGCGGATGACTTGGTCAGAGAAGCCCATCTCACACCAATGCTTGATGGTCTCCCGCTCCTCGTCTGACAGCGCCCGTTTGGGGATGCCAAGAGTGCGCATGACGCTCTCTTCTCGGTCGTACAAGATAGTCTCGCCGTCTATGTAACTCTGGGCAGCTTCAATTGACAGGATGCCTTTGCGTGTCCACTTGCTCCATTCCGCTCGGATATCCTTGAATATCGGCGGCCGGCCGACACCTTTCTTCTTCTCCGACACTGTCTTCGTCCATTCGAGCATCATGGAGAGCAGGTCGAGCTGCTGGCTGAACCCATCAAAAATCTGATAGGCTATCTGCAAATCCATCGTGCTCAGATGTTTCCCAACGCAATCCTCAATGAGCTGGATTGCCTTAGCCGCCTCCCGGTTTTTAAGCCCCTCTGTCAGCTCTGCAAAACTCACATTATTATCCTGTTCACCAGTAATGTCCCGCCCGTTAGAACGGGTGGCAGGGGCTGGCGCAGCGCCCTCCTGTGGAGCGGGGCTTGCACTGTTCTTCGGGTTGGCGAGCCCCGCCTTAATGAGCTTATGCCCAGCGGAGTTGAGACGTTTTGCGTCCCATTTGAGCTCGTCCGCTCCCTGATGGTCGAGCATATGCAGGTACAGGATGGCGGCATCCCCGTCGCCGAGATTGACGAGCCGGTGTGCCGCTTCGAGCCCGAGCACGACAAATCCGCTTGGGATGAATGTGTTTATGCGACTCATCCAGCCACCTCCCGCTTTTTCTTCCGCTCAGATTGAGAATTGGACTTCCTTCCTCGCTTCTGCTTCTTATTTTTATCAAAGAAATCGCAGATATAATTCGCATACTCCTCATAGCTCTGGAACGACACCTCTTCGCCGGTGCGAGGGTTTATGCACCGCAGCTTGGCTACCTCATAGTTATTTGCTGTAACTACGATGTAAAAGTCCTGGTTCTTGCAGTCCTTCTCGATAAGGTTAAGTACTCCTACGAGTTCTCTCTGCCGGTCGATAGAAGCCCCGGAATCGACCCCATCAATCAAAACAAACAGCGGCTTGCCGGCAGCCTTTGCGTGTCGCATCTTCGGTATTATTTTAGGAAGAAAGTTTCCGAAATTCAGGGCGACCTCCTCCCCCTCCGAGGCGGTCATCGCCGCCGCCAAGTTCTCAATGGAACTCGACATCAGGTACTGCTGCTTTGCGGCTCTGCCGCCGTCCTTGACGTTGTCGTGAGATAGGATGATTGCGCCTTGCGCCTCCGCCGCCTCTCGAAGTTGGCGGAGCAGTGTGGTCTTCCCAGCCCCATTAGGGCCGACCAACACAGTAACACCAGGGTTTAACGTCAGGTCAAAGCCATTGTGGAGCTCATACCAGTCGTTTATTTTAACTTGAAACATTCAATCCCCTCCTTGCGCCCAAACCCGAACATAGCCAAGCAGCATCGGCTGGATGCTACCTTGCCCCTCTGTATACGGCAATAGAATGGCTTCTCCACCACCGACCTGGTCGAGAGAATCGACCAGAGCCTTCGACAAAACCTCGTACGACACTGGTTGCTGCTGGAACTCGTGTTGCTGCTGTCCGTATATCGTCTGTTGAAGCTGCCGGCCGTACAAAACGGTTATCATACAAAGGAATAGCGACAGCAATAACACAGCGAGCCTTTGCGGTCGTGTGCCTGATGACAACGGGACGCACAACAGTTTGCAATACGAAAATGCAATGACAGTAGCGAGGAGAATGACAAGAATTGCGGGAAAGAAGTCTAAAGCCACTAGAAACCAATCCCTTCGATGTATAGTGATGGGCGGCCGAGCATCGACTCGACCGCCCATATTATACCATATTTTAAAGTGTCTGGCAAGAGCAAAAAGCTGGACATCTCAACAAATTTTGGTTCTCTCTACCCCGAGCCGCCGCTCCATCATCTGTATGTATTCTTCCTCCTTGTCGCAGACGATGCACTTGCGTCCGAGCCGTCTTGCCACTGCCGCCGTAGTCCCGGAGCCCGCCATCGGGTCGAACACGATATCTCTGGGGCAGGAAGACATCAGGAGGAGCGGAGCGATTACCGCTTCCGCCTTTTGCGCTGGATGCCCCTGCTGTTCCTTCTTACCAACGAACCCAATGACCAGTGGCACTTCGATGACACTGGATGGGCCAGGCACAAAACGCATCTTGCCGGATTTGTACCGTTCCAGCTTCTCTCCCTCCAAGAAATTCTCTGGATGAAGTCTGGCTTCCTTCCTCTTGTACTGAATACACGCTTGCTGGCTTGACCGCCACCCTCGAATGACGGATGGGCAATTCTTGTAATACCAGGTGAGCCATGTAGCGGTAAATCCCTCCGGCGGCCGCCTGACATATTCTCCGACAATTTCAGGGAACCCCCACAGATAAAGGACATCGGATAGCTCTCCGCTGCACCTTAGCAGTTCGTAGATGAAGGCATCATACTCGTCTAGCGGTATAGTCCCGCCCACCCCAGAGTTGTACCAAGGGTCTAATATGGTAGCCGTGCAATGTATGCCGCTCTTCTCAACAAGCGCAACGCTGTCGAATACATCCATGGGTGGAAGAATGATGATGTCGTTCTGCTCGATTGCATCTTTTAGGCTCACACAAAACCACCTCCTTCAAAAAATAAAGTGGTCGAAATCGACCACTTTAGGACAACTACATATAAAGGTCGGCCAATATAACCTTTTCCGCTCGAAGCGATGCTGGCACATCGATTATCCGTTGGTTGGAGGAGCCACGGAAGCGAAGCCCAAGGTCTTTCTTCTCCAAGACAAACAATCCGTCCACCAGCACGTTGACTTCATCCAGAAGTTCTCTGCTGTGCTCTCCAACCTTGCCTGCGGCCAGGTCTTCGTAGAGGAACCCGGAGTAGCACCAGATACTCTTCAATGGATGCGCCTTCCGCACCTGTTTAACGAGGTCGATTAGCGGTTCTTGGTTCGGTGGTTCAAATGGCTCACCCCCAAGCATAGACAGGCCGGCGATATAGTTTGGCTCCATGAGGCCGATTATCGTCCGAATTTCCATTTCGCCGAATGGTCGGCCATAAGAGAAATCCCAAGCCTCGGGATTGAAGCACTCTTTGCAATGATGTGTACAACCGGACACGAAAAGCGATACCCGCACCCCGGGTCCGTTTGCCACATCTACCATCTTTATGTCCGCATAATTCAAGCTGCTCCTTCATCCGCCAGCTTGAAGCTGAGGGCGTCGAACACGGCCTGAATGTCCGCCTCTTCAAAGCCGATAGAGGCAATGACCAGGGTGGTTTTGGGGAACTGTACAAAGTAGTTGTGCTCAGTACCAACGGGAGAGTCGACCTTGTAGCTAAAGAATGGGAAGCCATCCTTCTCTCCCTCCTGCAGGAGCTCGCCCGACTCATCAGTTTTCAGCGCTTCATAGTAGGTGGAGTATGTATCCTGCGTAGTGAATGTGCCTGTGACCATGTCGATATGGTCTTTGGAAATCATAAACGGAGGGTCATCGATGCACAGGTATCCATCCGTAGTGTCCAGCGTGACGTAGATGTTCTCCCCAGTCTCTGCTTCTACCAGGAACGTATCCAAGTTTTCAGCAGCAGGTTCGTCCTTCTTGCCGCAGGCGGACAGCAGGGACATGCACATGACCAGCGCCAACAGCGCCGCAATCGTTTTTTTCACAGGTACATCCTCCTTCTTTAGTCTTCTTTTGTTACAGTGATAGAGTTGAAGGCTTCCACAGCGACATCCTCGTCGATATCCAGCGAAGCGAGGATGAAGACAGTCTCAGAATCCTTGACTTTCATAATGAAGTCATGCTCGGTTCCGTCTTCATCAGAAACCCGATAAAAGAAATACTGATTGCCATCCTTGGTTTCTCCTTCGTCGAGAATGGTGGCTGTTTCCGCTTCTTCCGCTCCATCACGGTACACATCGTAGTATTCTCCATAGGCGAACATGCAGGAAAAGATGCGCTCGCCATCTTTTGTGATGTCGCACGGGATTTCTTTTGTGATGTCGTAGCCGCCTTTAAGGTCGACCTCAACCTTGATATTGTCCCCCGTCTCCACCGAATAGGTGTATGACTTGTTTGCTGAGGTCGAGCACGCAACAAGGATGCCGATGCAGGCAACTGTTGCGAGCAAGAGACTGATACGCTTTCTCATGTTAAACTTCCTCCATCTTGTTTTGTGTTATCTCGCTGAGCTGACGCTCTAGGCGATAGTATGTAGCGGCAGTCCCGACGAAACCTGCCGGCCCGGCGGTGCGAAGCAGTGCAAGCGCCTCAACAACGCCGTACCGCCGGGCAAAATCCAGTAGCCGTTCTTCTGACATGGTTCTATTTGCTTCTGCCCCTCTTGGCTCTGGCGCTTAAAACAACGCTTGCAACCGCCCAAACGGACACAACTACAACTGCCAGAGCAACAACGACCTCTGCATGGGCAACGGCAGAAGCCAGCACGAAATCAGTGGTGGCTACCAACATTGCTACAACGGCGCAGAAAAACACCACTGTGGCCGTCTCCTTTGCCGTCTTCTGAATCTTCTTCTTCACTGGTCATTCCTCCTGTCGTGGTTCCGCCGCCCCTTGGCTCATCGTCTTTATGGTGTTTGCGGCGGATTTTCTTAATGCAAAAGATAAGCAGCGCCAAAATGATTGCTGTTACTGCTAGAGCTGGAATGTGAGAAATGACCCAAATCGCAAGCCCCTCGAAGAAGATACAGACCGCATGGAAGTTATCCTTGATACCTTCTGCGCAGCGAGCGAAGAACCCTTCCGGTTCGGGCTCACTATAGACAATAACCTCAGAAACAGACAGCTCAATCGTAGAGTAATCGATTTGAGAGTCATAGCTCTTCTTCTGCCGCTCGTAACTCTCAAGTTCATAACGGACATAAGTAAGCCGGTCTTCGATACTCAGGATGTCATCCAGTGTTTCCGCCATTGCCAGCAATTCCTGGAGACGGTCACGTTCTATCTCAATGGAGCTGATATGTGTCTCTACATCTGTGTAGTTTTCAGTGACGTCCTGAACGCTTTCTCGCTTATAGGTCACATTTCCACATTCGTCAAGGAAACTGAGCATCGCATCCAGTTTGTCTGCCGGCACCCGAATAGTGATAGACGCATATCTGCGGTCGTTATACAGTGTGCCTTGTTCAATGTCCTCGGTATAGCCCCCACAAACCGCTATTTCTTCGTTAATCCAATCGAGGTACTTGTCATACTCTTGGGTCTCCGCTTCCACTCTTACAGTACGAATGAGCTTCCTATCAGACTGCAAAGTATTTCCGTTTGGCGCATCCTGCGGAGCCGATGTTTCCTGGTTCAATGGCGGCGCCGCATCGTACATATCTCCGCCATTAGAGAACCCAAAATCACCTTTTGACGCACTCCCAAATGAGGTGTGGATACTATTGATGCCGCTGCCGCCGGTTGCTGTCATGCTGTCCATTGCGGCTCCGCCACTGTAACTATGTCCAGCCCCACTCAGCAGTAAGACGGCACACAGAACAATAGCGACAATAGCTCCGACAAAGCCGGCAAAGCCATGAAGAAACCAGCTTGGGATGCGGGAGTTTCTTCTACTCATGCCTGCCCACCACCTTCAATGTGATACCCTTCTGGCGGTTGGACTTCCTTCACTGAATAGCCATCCCCTGTAGAAGAATCCTTGCTTGTGGTGATGTAGCCATCAGGCGCCCGGACTTGCTTAACGACATAATTCCCGTGGATGAGAGGTCGCACAGACGCCTTTCTACTGGCAATCCACGAGCCACACCCCACCACGAGAGCTGTTGCAAGCAGGAGCGGGACAACGATTCGCTTCTTTATACGCATTTAACCCCTTCTTCTATACGAATTCAATGGTCTCTCACCTCGAATTACAGAGAACCCCATTGGATACATATTATACCATCTTTGGGATATGAATGCAAGGCGATTTTGGTTTTCGAGGCAAAAACAAGGGACTGCGTGAAAACGCAGTCCCTTCAATGTGGTGGAGGCGGCGGGAATCGAACCCGCGTCCGAAATATACTCCTGTTGGTCTTCTACATGGTTATCCAGCGGCAATCCGATTTTGCGCAGTTATCTCCACTGGCAATGGTTCACTGCACTACAGGCGCTCAGCGCCGTAGGTAACCAGTTCTTTCGCCGACCCTCGCATTGCGGTGGCCGACAGCGTGCCTGGTATACCCCATACGCTAGATTCGCTAGTCTTTCAGGCGACCCGCACGGGATGGTACAAGACTAACAGACCTGCGGCGGCTTGTGGCAAAGGCCACGGACGCATCTTTGGCGTCAAGCTCGCCCCTACGTGCGGGATGTCCCCGGCGCCGCCCCGAAGGGTATCAGCACGCCGGGTGAGAGGTTAAGCCGCTACGGGCACCTCGTTGAAAACATGATTGTTGCCGTTTAAGTTTATGCGTCACCGTTTAAGGAGGTCGATGGCTATCTCCCCATGCAAACCAACACTTGCGTACCCCGTCGAAACCAGTACGCCCCCATGTTTGCGCCGGGCGGCGGCGAATACCCCGTCACCACCCGGCAGTTTGCCTCCCTCATAACCCCCATGGCAGTTCAGGAGTGCGAGGTGCAAGCGGCTCTTCTTGCCTCCCTCGTTCTTCTCCCGGCACTCCGGGGAAGCGAGGTTCAAACAGCGGGAACAACGCCAGGAGCCATACGCCCATCCATTATGGGCGTTAGCCGCTGGGGCCGCCGGTCAGGCGGCGCAGGCCGGATAATTTACATCAATCTTCACATAGCTTTTCAGCATGGCTACAGATGCTTCATGGCGCAATTCCTCCTTTCATTCATGATATACTTCATTGCCACATTGCGCCTGTGGCGACATGGGGGAGCCCATTAGGCTGCCCCACCCGGCTCATAGCCGGTATAGCGCCCCGGGACAGGCCGGGGCGAAAGCGGAGCGACATTGCGCCCCAATACCCAGAGGGCGGACTCGAACCGCCAACCTGCGGAGTGGTCTCCTTTTCAGGTGCCTTCGTCTCCACCGCACTTCCGATTGTGCTACTCTGGCATAGGTGGCCTCGTTTTATCGAGGCCAGTGTTATTTGCGGTTTCGCCCCCACAGAGGGTACAGCAGTAATCCCGCTGTGGTATTATTAGTCTTTCGGCTTGTCTTTCAAAAAGACAACGACCCCAGCGATAATGCCGACGACCCAGACGCCGAGTCCGGCTTCGGCAGGGATAATGTCGAAGCCGACAAGAGCGCTACCGAGGATGACCATCGCCACAACGACGGCAACTGCCTTAGCAATACGCTTGCCCATATCCGCTACCTCCTTTCCCTGTAATTGGTATGGATTAGCGAGGGATGATTGTGGAAATGGCTTGCTTATAAAGCAAGCATTTCTTCCCCCGGATGTTTACTTGGTCATCGTCGCCAAGGACAGTGACGGAGGTATCATCGTAGTCGACGATGACGCAGTTTACATGTGCGCCATTTGTGGTCACGATATCGACCTTCGCTTCCTTGGTCTTGCATTCCTGCAAGTATGTATCCTGAACGGATGTGTCTCGCTCGCCGCTCATGCCGCAGCCCTCCCTTCTTACATTGATTGCTTTTCGGGTTCTCTGGTTTGGACGGGACGCCCCGTTGGAAGTCCACATCGGCGCAGCAACCGTTGATTTAGCTTATCCTCCGTAGAGTGAAGCAGTTGTTTCACAAGAAGCAGATTTCAGGTCTGCTGAATTGCAAATTTGATTTGCATTATTCATCTTCAAAGCGCCCGGCGGTCGGTTAGTGTCAAAGTGATGATTTGCCGGACAAAGGCCGAAGCCTATTGAGCTGATTGACTGCTGGCGGAGTAGCTGTTGGCGGATGTTGCCTAGCGGTTTGCGATGCGATTGTCGTCCTTCTTCTAAGAATCCAAAGCCTTCAAGGGCTAAGGACTTTTACCAGTATTATTTGGTTATGTTATCTTAAACAGTGGCTTTGCCCACACGCATGCGAGCCTTGCCGCTATGTCTCAGATTCAAAGGCGTCCCTCGACGGTTCGAGAGCACACCGGAAAAAGGTCGACTGGCTTCCGTTTCGTCCCGCTGTTCTTTCCCGCCCAAATCAGAGAACCCGACGGGCACCGTTTAGGTGCCCTGGGGTTCCTTATCGGCCTCGCAGAACTGGGTCATGACATCCTCAAAGCTGTCGTTGACGTCCCACGGAGCCTCGTAATCGACGGTAGTGTTAACCTGCGCCTCGTCGATGGCGGCAGAGGTCTCATCGGCCGCCTTGAGAAGCGCCTGCATAACGCTCTTGGCTTTCGCCCGGTCGAAGTTTTCGGCAGTCGTCACATCGATGTTGTAGTAGAACGCCATCTGGTTGCCTTCGGCGTTGAACTTATAACCGGTGCCACGCTCAACCTTCTTGCCAGGCTTGGTACGAGACAGCATCGTCTTGATGCGAGCGGCAGTGGAGCGGCGGAACTTGTTGGTCTCATTGGCGACATCCATATCGTCAATGGAGCCATTCAAATGCCGTTTTGCCTCGCTGATGGCTGTGGTCAGCTTTGCCCGTTCCTCGATAAGCCGCTGCATAAAGGAAATGACGTCGTCGTTCTTGAAGAACTCGCCCTCATCCACGACCTCTTCCTTGTCCTCAGACGCAGGGTCGGCCTCCTTGATGTTATGGAGCTTGGTCGTCGTCACACAATGCCCGGTGGTGCAGATGGATGCGCCGGCCTCATTGAGCAACTGGTCCAGGAACCGCTGATAGCGGAACGCTTCTTTGATGTTCAAGGCATTTCCTCCTTCTTCTATGTCCGCATCCAATCACTTGGAATGTACTTGATATTATACCATAATTTAGGGTGGAGTTCAAGCGGATTTTTCTTTTCTTTGAGAAAAATTTTTGAAGCAATGGAATTAAAAGGAATGCAGAAAATCCGCTCCCCAGACCCAGCCATATAACAGCGCCTGCGTCTTGGCTGTGAGCCTGATTTCGGTCTGCTCCAGGATTGCCATAGCTTCTTCCCTATCTACCCAAACTTGTTCGATAACCTCGTTCGGAGATTGAATAGCCGCCTCAGGATGAACCTCCAGCACCCTTCCGATAAGCAATTGCTCTGTTTGGTTTGTCATCCCAGGAGCTGTGTACGCAACCGGAAGCAATGGATATGTAGCCAGAAAATCCAGTTTGGTCACGCCACACTCTTCCAGTAGCTCACGCTGGGCAGCCTGAACGGGAGTCTCTCCTTCATCCACCAGCCCTTGCGGCAGGTTATATACATAGGCATTAACACCCATCCGAAACTCCTTTTCCAGAAGGATGCGTTCCCCTTCTTTGTCAAACAAGAGGATGTTTACGCCATCCGGAGTTTCCAGCCTGCCTTGAATTAGGGCATCCGGTGAGCGGGTGATGGAGGTGTAGACCTTCGTTCTTCCATCCGCCAACTCGTAGTTAATGAGCCGGGCGTGGAGTGGCCCACTTGCGATTTTACACGCCTGCCCACAAACCATCCGTGGCGCTTTCCTTTTCATGTGTGTTCCTCCCCTCGATTGCTGTAAACATATTATACCATATTTCCCATCTAATTGCAAGCACTTTTCTTTGTGCGGTTGACGGTATCCTGTGCATATGTTATAATAGTATTGTATTCGTCTATTCTTTTTCTTGATTTTTTCAAGTCGTTACCCACCTTGGCTTCGCCAAGTCGTATCGATTTGGAGTGCTTGCCGCAGTTTTTATGTTTTACATAAAGACTGCGGTTTTTGCTGTTTCAAGGAGAAAAAATCGGGTCTTGCCCGTTAATATAGTACCTATAGGACAATTTACAAAAGTCTAATATCGAAAGAGAGGAACATTCAAATGACAATTATCAATGAATTCATTATTGCTTTCTTGGGCGCCTTCGCCGCACTCAATACTGGCATCACCGCAACCATCGTGTCCAGCGGCACCTTTGGCGTAACTCTCCTGTTCAGCATTGGGGAGAAGAAGCTCTTTCGCTTCTATTTTAATGCTGGGCATATGAAGAAGGTTGACAACACCGTTCTTTGCGCACTGCCTGAAATATGGCAAATCGACCTTTTGGCCGGTCGTGATGAGGCTGATATTCCAGAAGATGAAAATCTCTGCGAGTACTTCCTCAAAAAGCCGATTGGCGAACAGTTAACCGGGAATGAGCAGTTCCTTAGCAATTGGGCTTCCCCCGTTGATATGTGGTACTATGAGGATATGGATGCCGCAGATGATGCGTTGGTTGCTCATCTGGCGTCCGAGGAAGGGGATGGCAAAGACGTTTGTGGTATTGATGAGGGGCTGGTCGCAGTAGCCGATGCCGCCAAGCAAATCAAGAATGCCATTCACACCTTTATCATCGACCGTGCTTGCGGTGGCAGCGGGTATGGCACCCTTTGCCACTTCATGAACGAGCTGTATAACACCAATTCGGATAATTAACCATCGCAACAAGCGACGCCCAGCACTAGAGCCAAAAGGCTTTTGGTGCTGGGCGTCGCTTTAGTTTTCTGATTGAACGTATTGCTTGTCCGGGCTCCATGTAAAACATCGGCAGCAATTCCAGTAGTTGATGACTTTCGGCGTAGGTGCGATGTCGCTGTTGAGACACTGGCTCTCTCCCGAGTATTCATTTAGAACTTTTCGGGTGCGCCAGTGTGCGCAGTTAATGCACCGACGGTTGGCTTTCTTTGTTTTGTCGATTGGGCGCTCCAAATTAGTTCGCCTCCTCTCTGCTGCATTTTTTGCTCTTATCGCTCAGTGCAATGTGTTGTCGGACGACAATATGTTTTTTGCTGCTCGCCTTCGTGGCGAGCTTCACCGGCTTTCGCCGACGTTTCCAAATTCCTCTCATACGGAACCCTCCAATGCCTTTTCGACGTCTTCCAGCCCAAACTCATTAAGGGCTTCATCATATACAACGTAGCCCTTCCCCACATAATAACTGGCTTTGTAGCCAACTAAGTGAGGTTTCCCGTTTGACCAGAAGGTATCCCCTTCCTTCAAATCGGAGAAGGTGCAGGCTGTCTCCGCCTTTTCTCCCTGTCGAATACAACGTACCACCCAACTACACCTTCTTCCCACAGGACAAACGCTCAGCGATTGCGACCGCCGGGGCAAATCCGATGTAGATAGCTGCCTGTTCCTGTTTCTCCGTCAAAAGCCGTTGGTAGTCCTTATCCCGTTGCTCCTGCAACCGCTTCTGGAGCCGGGCTGTTTTTGTCTTTTGCCTGTGCCAGTCCTTTGACCCGCAGGGGATGGCTGCTAGTTCCTTTTGGTATTGGTGGAGCTTTTCAAGCCCGTCTGCTTGGTATTCTTCATCGACGACCATCTCCCCTGTCTCCGCCAGCGCACATCCATTCCCCTTTGTCTGAATTCCGTGGTCTTCCGCCAACGGAAGGTCAGGGAGAGAACGGTATTCGCAAACGATGTCGGCTTGATAGTTATGGTAGCTGCTATGAAGCCGCACAGCCTTGATTTCGCCGGCGACCGGGTTTGATGGGTGCGAATGCTTGATTTCCCCCACATCCGGAATATGTATAGAGGTCTTGTTGACTGCGATGCCACGATAGTTCAGCTCTGCCGTCTCCCCGTCTCGTAGCCTCAGTTTCTCTCGAAAGAACACTGTCTGCGCTTCTGTAGGTTCCAAAGGAATCCTATATTTTCTCTTTTCCAGCAAAAGCATCACGCTCCTGAGATAGTTTTCATGAGAATGAAACAGTTGAGAAGCCATTCGGCGAGGACAACAGCCGTGACCAGATGGCATCCATGAAATAGGATGTTTTGTGAACCTTCCATCGCTACTACCCGGAAATCTCGTGGCTTGTTACGGTCATAGTATACAATAACTTGGTCTCCCACGTCGTATCTAGCCGGTTTCGTCCAAGAGTTTTCCGCCGCCCGAATGACTTGCCCGTTTGAGAGGTTCCAACTGAACATGCACCGGCTGATGGTAGTTGTGCCCCCGAAAACAGATGGTGTATTCCTTGTGGCGATTGAGATGCAGGTGGCCACTGTTCGGCTTGTGTATGGACAAAAGCGTATCCGCAAACGCAGGTCCCGGATAACCGCAGGCAAAAATGCTAAAAGGTATAGGGTTTCGACTAGGAGCAAAATTGCCCTGACCCCAGAGACGGCGCTCATAGTGCCGTCTCCACCGCCGGTTTTGTCTCTGCCGGACGGCATCCCCAATAGGCAGATGTCTGCGCAATGGCCATGTCGATGAGCCAATACTTCTTCGCCCGGCTATCCCACATGATATCGACTGACCACTGACCTTCGAGCGCCGTGACGGTCGCCATTGCCTTAGCGACCATGTCTATAACTTCATCCTTGTGTTCGTTGTAGAAGGTCTCGATACCCTTGCACTCGTGCTCAAAAACAAGCCGGTCGGTTTTATCGTACAGATTGTCCTGAATATACTTCGTTTCCCAGTAGTTGTGGACGAAGATAGGCTCGTGCCGGTCGAAATCGTAGAATACACGGAACTCAGGTCGGAGCGGGAGACCATTGTAGATGCAGGCCGTATTCCGCCGGTCATAGCCGATATACTCCCGCACCACCAATTCGTCAGTGCCGCCGGCACCGACCATAAGCGCATTGTAATTGATAGTTGCAAATGCTTCCGCCAACTCGGCAACGTTCCGAACGAGACAAGCCCCCATTGCCCAGAATTTGTTGGAGAATGTTGCGTTCTTAACGAACATACGCCCGGTGAGCTTTGCTTCTCGCAATGTGGGTAGGACATCGGTATCCAGCCAGCCCTGGATGCAATCGATGTCATTCTCGTGGCTTTCCATGAAGAATGCCCGCTGGAGCCGCATGGAGAGCGGAGCCTTCCACGGCTCGTTATTGTCCCATGCTTTTTCGGCAACCGCTCTATCTTCCTCAGTCGCCACCGGCAGCTTGAATACGAAAGACTTTGGCGTGGCGATACCGGCATCCTTTACCTTCGGATACCAGTAGCTGAAGTTGTTTTCAACGTTGCGCATGGGGTTAATGCTGTCAGGGTAAACCGCCATGTTATTTCCTCCTCACATTAGTGGACAGTACTGGGCTCGCCGCCACCCGGGGCAACTTGGGTCCATCATACAGTCCGCACACATCATATCTCGGATGCTATCATCCTGCTTCCGCTGCAGGTTCCGCCGGTGTTGCTCCGGAGCGGATACAGGATAGGTTCGCTTCCCTTTCTTCCCTTTTCCCTGTCTCTTCGCAGACACTTGGGGTGTCTCTCGAATAAGAGAAGCAATCGTTGGTTCGTTGTCGACCTTATCTGCCGGCCGTGGTTTTGCTTTCCCCTGCGTCCCCGCACCGGCATTTCGATTGGACGCAGGAGGCTTAGGGCGGGCAGTTGCCTCGTTCTTGGTGGCTCCGCCTCCATTTTGCGATGCTCCAGACACATGTCCAGCCTTTCTCTCTGCGGCGAGAAGCTGAGCCTTGTGGGTCTTGCGCTGGTCTTTGATGTGCTTTGCCGCTTTCTTAACCAGCTTCTGGATATGGTTCCAGTTGTCTCGACCCTTTGCCTTCGCCGCCATCTTATACTGCAAATCGGCGAGCCGGGCAATCGCCTGAGCTTGGTACTTCTCCCCTACACAGAAGGTTCCATCCTCAGCGATGGCATATCCGTCATCAGGAACTTCCAGCCCATAGTCCTTTGCCAAGGGGAGTTCCTGGGGGCGGCGTACCAGACAACGAAGCGAGGCATGATACTTCCCGTCTCTGGACTTATACACCTCGATACTCCTGATGTCTCCCATCGGCTTCTCTTTCTTGTTGGCGTACTTCACATCGCCAATCCCCTCAATATGTACGGAGACCGCAGAGATATATACCTCCTTGTCCGTTTGGAACTGAGTGCGCATAGCGGGGTCTTGTCCCCATCTGGCCTCCAGGAGACCCTTTTGCTGCTCAGTCGGGATAAGGATGATAGGGTAATCAATTGTGACGACACCAGGCGAGCTTCCCGTTTTATTCTCGACCATCGTGCCCACCGCCTTTCGCTAAAATGTTTAGCTATATTATACCATATTTTCTCTGTTTTGGGAAGACCTTCTTTTGGGTTTCCGAAAAAAATATTAAGGTCGGCTTCCTGTATGTGAGAGCAGCAGCTTGTTTGCTGTTGTTTTGCTCGTGCTTACACATATGGGAGGCCGACCCTATTGTCTAATTGGCTGCACATTCTTCGGCGAGAGCCAGGATAAGAGCCAAGGTTCTCTCGTCTTTTATGGCTTTGGACATATCAATGATGGTTTTCCGCTTTTTCTCTGTTTCGCACGAGCCTAACACATTCTCGCTCTTGATAGTATTTTGCGGTTTACTGTAGTGTTTCAGCACTTCGCAAACAGTCTCTGCCGCACCATCTTGCCCAGGGGCAATCGCTTTTCCGCTCCATACATCCGCCAAGCGCACTTTCATCCGAGCTCCATTCCAGTTGAGCTGTATAGTCTGCGGGTCTCGCTCATACATCCGGATTACTTTCCTCAGATTTGCGACAACTAATGCGCCTTGCTGTTCCACCGGGGTCAACACTTTGGTTTTAGGGAGCTCTTTGCGGATAGGTGTGCTTGTGGGCACAGGTTTAGGCATCTGCTCCGGCTCTACTTTCTTTACAGGCGTTTTTTGAAGTGCCGGTTGGGATTGTACCTGTTGAACTGGAGCGGTTGGCTTAGCGGACGGTGTGCGGCTTCTAAACATTCCGCTCAAGAAGAACTCAGGGATGCCAGCCTTTTGCGCAAAGTCAACCAACTCAACATCAGAAGCTGGAGCCTTTCGTCCAGACATGTATTCCAGGATTTCAATCGGGTCTTTCCCCGTCCTCTTTGCCAGTTCTGGGACTGTTATAAGGCGTACTTGCATAGAGGAATATAGGTTCTTCCCGAAAATATTTTTGCTGACGGCGCCGTTGCTGCCTATCGCCGTTTGCGGATATCCATTCGGAGCCTTCCCGTTTTCCATTGACAGCATAGCCGGGTTCCCTTGTACCTTCAAGAATGCGCAGGCTTTTTGAAGGTCTTGCTCCGTAAGAGGAACAGTGCCATTCTCCATCTGCTCAATCTTAGGCATCCGGTCGACAAGTGAGTGAAAATCTACCTTTTGCGTTTCCGCCAACCTGCGGGCGTTTTTCACAAAGTTTTCTGCTCGGGATGCCGCAGCACTGTCATGCCATGGGGTGGCCGCCGGCGGACGCTCGACATACGCCGGCGAAGCCTGTTGGACTAGCTTGCTCATGTCGGTATTCAAATACATGGCGATGATATCAAGCTCTTCTCCGGTCTTTACAAGCTCCTCCCCACGGATGATGTGGAGCAGTTCTGTCTCTGTAAACCAGACCGGAGGGATGCCAACAAGACTATTCCTCAAATCGAGAGACGAGATTTTATTCTCTTTCATTGTTCGCCAGATATTTGCGGCAATGCGCTCACGGAGCATTTTCTCCCAGTCCTGCCCAAACCGGGCTCTCAGATTTTTCTTTTCATTATCAAAAACCGTCAATCTGAACCCTCCCAATTACGGCATTTTCGAGCCTTGTGCAAATTCTTCCTCAGCGAGGGCAAGAAGCAATAGAAGCTCTTTGCTATCCGAGGTCATGGCCTTAGCCGCTTTCACGATTTGCTCTATCTTTTTCTTCGTCTCGTCTTTCGAGAGAGCCTTACTGCTTTGCAGCTCATATGCCGGTACGCCATATCCATTGGCTATTTGGTCGCACACGATACGGCCTTGAGGCGTAATAGGGTCAATCGCCTCACCAGACCAGACCGCCGCCAGATTTGCCTTTGACACCTTTGCGTCTCTGACCCAGCTTTTTTTGATGCTCTGATGCTCGCTATCTCCACTTCTTGTGATATTCCCCTGCATACGGACAATTTGCTTTGTCATAGCCGCCATCGTATGCCGGCGTTCATCTTGGATGGTGAAGCCATTGACCATTTTCCGCTCCTCGTCGTACAAAGAGGTCTGTGCGGGGTCTTTTTCAACTGGAGGTTCATCAGTCGGCTCTTCTGGCGTAGCCGCAGTTGACTGCGCTTCCCGTTTCCTTGCCTCCATCTGGAGCGGATAACAGTCGCCCATCAACTTCATCGGCTCGACACCAAGCTGCTCCGCCATCTCTTTGAGCGCCTCTATTGATGCTGGGGTCTCCTGTCCGCCCATAAAGCGCAAAATTTGCTGTTCTCTTCGCTTGGTTCGGGCGGCGACCACAGAAACAGTCCAGAGATGGACACGCATAAGGCTTCTCAGGTTGAAGCTGAACGCCTCCGGATTGATATATCCGTCTCTCCCGTCGATAGTCTTCGGGTACCCATACGGCATCATTCGCCGGGCGGTAGTGAGTTGTTCTGGTTCCTCTGCAACCCCCAGCGCCGCTGCCGCTAACTGGACAGTCTTTGGAGTTAAGAGTTCTACCCCCAACTCCAGCTTCTCCAGTGTTCGTGTGGTAACGTTTGGGATTGCATTGGCAACTTCCTCGATGGAGACATCATAGCTGCCGCCGATATGAAAGCATGCGTTCTGGATGAAGAATTTTGCCCGTGCCGCTGCAATCGAATCAAGCCAACCATTTCGCTCGATTTCAAACGGCCGGCCGCCGGTTGAAAGAAGCTCCTCCTGGCTGACCCCGAGAAACATAGCGATATCATCCAGTTCCGTTTCGTCCGGCAAGCACTTCCCCCACAGGATATTAAGCAGACTCGGTTCGGAAATGCCAAACGCATCATTGCACAGGCTGGCTTTTAGGTCATTAGAGGACACTCGCTGTTCGACAAGCAGATGCCAGATATTTGCGGCGATGCGTGTTGTCAGTTTTTCACGCCATTCATCCTGATATTTCTCTCTATATTGTATAATCGCACTTTGGAAGTCCATTTTTTCTTTTCCTCCCGTCTCCGTGCTCACCAGTTTGTCACAACAAGGTGCATCTGGGTACTTTTGAATCGGTTCCTGATGTTACACCCATAGTTCTTGAAGTATTCCTCCGCTATGTACGGTTTATAAAGCCGCTCAGTTAGCGCCGTTTTCCCGATTATCATCAACGCCTTACAGGGGAGCCGCTTATACGCCTCAGCTAGACGTGTATGCTCTTCCTCGCTGAACCCGTTTTCATCGGTTGTGTTGCCGTAATTGTTGAACGTACAGTCGTACGGTGGGTCGAGGAACATGAAATCATCTGCCGCCGCCAGTTTGAAGATGTCGGCAAAGTCTCCATTATGCAGCTCCGCAGATTGCAACAGGTCGCTATGTCCTTGCGTCAGGATGCCGGTATTGAAATGCTGATACCGCCCAAACGGGATGTTATACTCTCCCATCCGGTTGTATCGTATCATTCCCGCATAGGCTGTCTTGTTGATGAAGAAGTAGGTCACCCCAGGCAGATAGGCTCCAGTCGGATGGTTGAATTCGTCCCTGAGTTTATAATACAGAGCTTCGTTCTTGTTGACCACCCGTTCGTCAGGATGCTTTGCTTTCTCCGCCAGATACTCCGCTTGGTTCTTTTCATAAATGGCTTGAAGCGCATCCAGCTGAGCTCGCATTTCTGGATAATTCTTCTGAACCCGCTGGTAGAAATCCATCAAGCGAACATTGATATCGTTCAGAATGGCTCTTTCCGGCTCCATGTGGAAGTATACAGCCCCGCCGCCGAAAAACGGTTCTATGTAACGGTCATACTCCCCTGGGCTTGATGGCAGATATTTGGCGAAAGCGGGGATTTCCTTCCCCTTCCCGCCTGGGTATTTTAGCATTGGTTTCATACAAAATAACGAGCCCCGGCGGGGTGCCGGGGCTCTCCTCCTTGTTAAGGGATGGGCGGAACAAGACCTGCCAGCCACAGCTGGTTGTAGAAGGTATCCACTTGGTCAGGTCTCATTTTCGCAAGGATGCCTGGCAGCTCTTCTACTGTGATTGACGGGTGAGGAAGTTGCCTCATTTTGTCCGCAGTAGTCCCGCAGACCTCAGCAATCCCCGCAATCTCCCGTTTTGTCGGGCTTTGGTCTACCATGAGGTTCCAAAGCATATCCAACAGGCGGGCACTCTCACCTGTTTGCGTTCCGTCGCCAGCAATTTTGTTGGCAACAGAAGTGATGTTTTCTCCGCTTTCACGCAAGAGCTTCCGGAACACAAGCGACAGGAACGCTCCAGACATAGGCGACATGCCGTAATCCGCCGTACCAGGCACCTGGCTTTGCCAGTGGAATGTGCGGAGGCCGACCTTGAAGAAGCTCTGTTTCGCCTTAGAGAACTTCTCCGGGTCATCGGCGGCAGCCGGATAGAAAGCGCATACGACAGCGTCAATCTCAGCCTCAAGCGGTCTTTGCCTATCTTCGATGAACGCCGCAATCGTTGCCTCGTTCATGTGGAGCCCAGCCGGCAGATACCGGCCGGCGGTCGCCGCCAGCCTGGCTTTATTCCATGGGAGCTGTCCAGGCCGAGGTCGAAGCATATGCCCTTTGATTGCCTCTGAAAAGCTGACCTTGTGAGGGATGTTCCCCACTTGGAATTTCCGCTCACACTGGATGGTCGTTCCGTTTGGCGCCCGCCCGTTGTCCACAAGCACTTCGGTATATTGGGGCTTCCCGTCTATTGGAGCAGGCGGCTCAGCCCCTTTTTCTTCGTCGCTCAGATAGTATCCCAGATACTCGTCTGTTGCTTCCGCAGCGGCCGGAGCAGAGCCAGCCCCGTCGATGCCTTCGATTAAGAGCTGGTCGTCCGCCCCATCTTCGTCCTCTTCTTGCAAATCATAGCTTTCCGGAATATCACTGGCATCAGTTGCACTTGCCTCAGGTACAAACCCAAACAACTCATGCAACGGCATCTGGAAAGCATACATCAGCCCCATAAAGAAGCTGTCATTGCCCTTCGCCAGCGGATTGCCGTACATGACCCGCTCGTGGAGTTTCGAGGCGTTCATGGCGTTAGGCGCAGCCGGAGATATCGCTGCCAGCGTGGCCAGGAGCCCCCAGTCCATCATTCCGTCTTCCATGCCCTTCTGTACGGCCTCTGCGAGCTTCCTCCCGAAGTTTGCGCCGAGAGGGGCGTCTACATTCCCGTCCCCCGTCAAAGCCTCTGGAGGCACTCCCAGGGCTTGAGAGGCGGCATTTACGACCGCCGGAGGGATGGATTTGCTCCTTGTAAGGGAGCGACGCTTTTTGGGGTCGGTCACGCCAATCGCCCACATAAGGTTGGATGGTGTAATCTCCTCTGCTTCGCAGATGCGTTTCAGGTTTGCGGAGAAATTGGGCGCAGTCACACAGTCCCCGGGCGTCGTATCGGCAATCGCATCATCAAGCCAGGACGGGGCACCGCAGGCATCCATCCAGTCGTGCTCCCAGTTGAGGATATCGACCATGCGGATGCCGGCAATCGTAGTGATGCTTCTGGCATCATCCAACGAAGGCATAGTGCCATTTTTTATCTGTGTCTTATATGCGCTTGCCTTTTTGTTGGTCATCTTGGCATAGATGCTGAGGATTTCGTTGAGGTCATAACCAAGCTCGTCGATGATGTCCTCCAGATGCGCCGAATAGATAAGCCCAAAGTTTCGGTCTAAACAGCTAGGCGGCGGCGCCTTGCCGAGGATGACGTTCTTGGAAACACCAAAGATTTCCGCATATCTATCAATACGGCTCTCCACCCAAAAGGAGGGCTTGTTCATATTGGAAACGCTTTGTGTTTTCAGGGGCAGCCCAGCCAGCAGGAACAGCCCATAATCTCTCAGTCGAGCTTTTGCGCAGAGTTCCTTTACATTGGCAATCGCTTGCGCAAACTCAACTTTTGTGAATAGGAGCGGCCTTGAGTTTTTCTTCGGCTTTACCTCCTTCTTGGTTTCCGGAGCGGGAGCCGCCTTAACCGCAGGTTTTTCTGCTTTTGTCTTTGCGGCTTCTGCCGTAGCGGCGGCGGCTTTCGCTTTGCGCTCTTCCTCCAATGCCGCCTTGTTTCTGGCGAGCATGGCTCCCAGGTTCTTCTTAGCCTCTTCCCGCCCCTGCTGGATAGCGGCGGCAGTCTGCGGGTCTTCTACATGCTTTTTCCAATCCCGCCGCAGCGCATCTCGTGCGATGGCATCGGACATGCCGCAACCATCAACGAACTCGACCTCATTCCGGAGCGGGAATGTCATTTTCTGTTCAGCGGCTCCAAGCACCGTTTCAACATTTTCTGTTGTAAGCGGGAGCTTCTCTTGCCCAGGTTTTGCTTCCACCTTGGGCTGCCGACGCCGATTGTCGGGCACAGTTACCTCGATAGGATGGAGGAAAAAATAGTCCGGCCGCAGTTTTCTGCATATCACCCGAACCTTGTTCTCGTCCGAAAGTCCCGTTTCTGGGTCAAGGGCAAGATTGATATCCTTGAGGGTGATTCCCTTCCCCTTCCCTGTCCCCATGATTTTGGGTAGCTTGTAGGTCTTGAGGTCGTTCTCCTCGACGAAGGTTTTCAGTGCCGCCGCCAGCCTTACGTTGAATGCATCCGGCGAAATGTCGCCTCCCTCAGGAGTGGCATCACCGGTCAAGACATCTGACTTTACGCCAAGGATAGCCGCCATCACTTGGACTTTCCACACGTCGACTTCCTGAGCTCGCTTGTTCTTATATGACTTTGGGGCGTTATACCGTTCCCCATCCTTTGCGGACAGGCGGAGCAAACCTTCGATGGCTGCCCCGGGCACCCCATGCTGTGCCGCCAGCGCCTCTACGTTTCTGGCGACATTATTCAGGGCTTGCTGAGATGTGTTTTCCACCTCTTTGCGCTCCTCTCATTTTATATTTTTGCACGAGGTGCGTTTAGGATATGTCGTTAGGAGGCCGGATTAAAGACGATAGTCCCGTCCATGCCGTACACGGGGAAAGCGAAGGTGGGCGGCACCTCACACTTGGACTTCTTGGTGCCGTTGATGTAGTTTTTCAGCGCCTGGCCGGTACAGAGCATGATATCCCGCTGCATCCGCTTGCCGGGCATCCGCCCCTTCTGCAAAGTGCCGTTCATCAGGGTCGTGCGCAGCGCCAGGATGGTATTGACCGCCGGGTCGTCGTAATCGGTGTTGATAAGCCCGGAAGTCAGGTAATAGGCCGCCTGAGCCAACTTTTCGACGTTAGCGCCAGCGATGTGGGCACTAACGAAAGCGGCGTACACGCCGGCAGTCCGCAGGCCGGGCTCATTGCGGGGACTGTAGTTCTTGGCGACCCACTCATAGGAATGGCGGTACCGCTTGAGGTAATCGCCGGTCTTGCCGATGTCGCCACCACAGCCGATAGCCGGGAACTCGGAATTGAGCAGATTTGCCCAAGCCACATGATTTTTATTGACCCAAGACAGCTCGGGGTCGTAGATGCGCATGCAGTCGGCGCCGGTGCGTTTGAGGCCGACGTCGATATAGCTTGTGCGCTCAACGCCGTAGGAGACCAGCATACGCACGGTTGTGCCAGAGCGGACGACCGCCAGCAAACGGTGCTGACCGTCCGCAAGGCTGCCATCCTTATAGAATGCGATGCCCTGATGGCTCAGGCTCCACCTGCCCTCCGACATCAGCTGAGCATACTGCCGGACAACATATTCTCGGGCTTTCCGGTTATTCGAGTTCAGCCGAAGGAACTCAGCCGCCATCTCCGGGGTAATATCAACGACTTCCTGTCGGAACTCTTCGCTTTTTGTGTCTACCACTACGAATTACCTCCTTGTTTTTACCAGCTTTTCAATCTGCTGGATTTTATAGCCCAAATTATACCATACAATCCATTGAATTGCAATACTTTCAATGAAAATTTCTTGAAAAATTTTGGTAGATACTACTTCAATTCCCAAAATAAAAGGTGCGAATAAGCCGGTTATTTACTTTGGGTCAATAGGCTCACAATGGGCAAATGCTATTTTCGAATTGTCGCAAAATAAAATTTTTTCATGGTATTAAATTGTTTAACAATTCCCAGTTTTGAGGTTGTTCAAAAGTTGACGTTTCTCGTTATTTTTGTCTGTTCAAGCCCGTTTTCTCTAAATTCGATTGCATTGTAGATGGTTTCTTGTCCAAATATTTTTCAGGAATTTCCAAAAAATTTCTGAAATCTGTTTGCATTTCGGTTTAAGTTATGATATAATATTCCATACTAAAACAAGAAAGGAGGTGCAATGATTATGGCATCCGGTCCCACTTGGACTCCACAAGAAGACGCCATCATGCGGCAGTACTACCCTACTGAGTTTGGCAAAGTAGCCAAGCGCCTTCCCGGTCGGTCTAAGAAGACGATTTATGTCCGGGCAACCAACCTCGGGTTGGTGAAGAAGATGGAAACTGCCCCCGAGCGGTGGTCGGAGGAAGAGTTGCAAACTCTCAAGGCATTTTATCCAACTGAGGGCGCCGCCGTGTCGAAACGGCTCAACAACCGCACCCCAGCAGCCATCCGCCTGCAGGCGAGAACCCTCGGTATCAAATATAGAAACAACTGGACAAAAGCCGAGGACGACATCTTGCGGGAACACTACGCCGAAGAAGGCGTCCATGTAGCTGCCAGGCTCCCGAATAGAACCCAGTCTGCGTGCTTAGGCCGTGCGAAGGTTCTTGAGCTGACCAGGGAGCGCAACCAAAATTCCGACAGCCCTAACTCATCCGAACAAACCGCATAACGCAGAAAAGCTCCCCCTCCAAAAGGAGGGGGAGCTTTGTTTTTAGACCAAGTGCTTGCACATGTAGGCATCGAAGCTGTCGTAATCGGCCCACATGAGAACCTCAGTGGCGTTGGCATCCTCGGGAGCTTCCCGCAGGGCGGCCGGAATGGCCTCCCACAAGGTGAGGAGCGCACTGTCGTACTTGCTGGTGTCCACATCGAGCCCCTTGCGGAGGCAGTAGGCCGTCCACAGAGCCCGAAGCTGCGCACCGCTGGGGTCGGCGCAGTCCTCGGTGAAGCCATTCTCCATGCCGGCGATGAACTTTACGATATAGGCAAGCTCATCATCTGTGTTGGAGCGGCAGGTCCCATCCTCATTGCGCTCGGGGTGCCGGTGGAAAACCATTGGGTACCGGCACTCGCCGGTGGAGTTGTAGGCGCAGGTCCCGTTGGGGCAGCTCTTACACAGTCCCTTGTAGTAGCTCTCCATTGTATCGCTGACAAAGGCAGGTGCCGCCGCAGGCTCCTTCTGAATATCCTCATCATAGTCCATGCTAATTACAGCTCGACTGAGGTTTTCGGTAAACCGTTCCTTGCTCGCCCAACACTCAGGGAGGTTGTCGTCGCCGCAGGCGTTCGCAACTGCGTCCCAGACCTCCTCAAGGTCTAGGTCGTAGATGGAGGTGTACGGGGGGATGCCATTGCAGAGGACATAGGCAGCCCACTTCTTGCGGAGCTCAGAGCGGAGCTCCTCATCATGCACAAATTCGTCTCCCTGGTTGGCGACGAACTGCGTCATTTCATCAAACTGAATCGTAGCTTGACTCTGCACGGAGCCGTCCTGCCGTTTGGCACTGTGGAAGCTCACTTTGGGGATAAGCGTATCCATCCGGTCAAGGGGGATGCGCTTACCGCACTTCACGCAGATAAGCTCGCCGCCCTCGGTGTCTTTGAATAGGTTGCCACGGCAGTCAGGGCATACAGCCTCGCCCCGGCTCACGCGGCTTCCATACACCTCCTGGAGGTAGGTATTCGGCAGGAACTCATTACCAACGATGGCGATGAGCATCATCGGGGTCGTGTTCTCCACGATATCCTTAGCCGCCTTGAAGAGCTCGTCAGCGGCAGCCTGACCAAGCATTTTGGCATCCTTGGCAGCAGAGGCGTCATACTCTTCTTTGCTCATGCTGGAAACCGCGACGTAGCCGTTATCGGCTACGAAACCGATAGCCATCCCATACAGGGTGGGGTTGTTCCTGTATCGCTCCAGGAAAAGCTGGTACTTATTTTTCTCGATAGCATTCATTTTTACTTTCTCCTCTCTTTTTTCAGTTCTTCTTTTCGGACATAGGGATGACCCGAATAGGGTCGCCGTCCGGGTTCTCATGGGAGTAGACCCGCAGAACCATCTGGTTTTCCGCCGGACTGTACTCGAAGATGCACGCCCCAGCTTCTTTCCCGTCTGCGTCGATGCGCATCAGGACAATGCCGGGGTAATCCTCATCCATGCTTTCGACGGCTCGGAGGGTTCCCATCGGAGTATTGACCTCAAACTGCTTCTGCTCTTTTGCCATAGACGTTTCCTCCTACATTGTTACCCTCCTTCTCTCAACAGAAAGAAGGAGGGGTTTTGAATGGATTTTCTTTTACTGATTGCAATCAATTACTCGCCGAACACCGGCCACAGCGCTTCCTCGTCGAAATCGTAGGAGTCCTCGGCCGTTCCCCGGTCGATGGGGGTCACACTCAAGACGTGTCCCCCGAACCTGGTTACGTCGGTGTGGAGGAAGCGTTCCGCATCCTGAATGGTCGGGGTCTTTACCCCTTTAATGCACACCCAGGTATCGGTTTCACTTTCGCCCGGGCCGTCGCCGATGCATACCTCGAAATACTGGTATTCCTTTTTGTCAGCCATGTTTCATTCTCCTTCTTTTTATAAAATGGAAAACCGCCATCCCCTCGTAAAGAAAAGATGACGGCTTTCTGACGAATTGAGTAAACGTGCCGGTAAAGGCGGATAAGACGGGCTTATATGGCCAAACACAGATACGTTTACAAATAAAGTATACCACAGCAAATAAAGGGAGTCAAGCCGCATGTTTTGCTTCGACGTTGCGTACAAGTGAGCAGCTCCTTATTGTGTTGAGTGGGGGAGGGTCGCCACTTGTACACGACGCCGAAGCAAAAAAGAAACGCCCCTCGTAAGAGGGACGTTCTTTGCTCGTTGTGATTAGGACGCCATGGCCGCCTTCGCCAGAGCGATGGCACCCTCCAGGGTCTCGGCCGAAGCCATGAACCCGGCAGGGTGGCAGAAGATGGCGTCAGGAACGCCACTGGCCTTCCGCAGCTCCTCCTGGGGAGCGCCGTGCCACTCCTTGGGCAGCTCCTTGCGGAGCGCCCGGGTGCGGCAGTCCTGGGGAACACCCTGGACATTGTAGCCGCCCCGGTTGGAGGGGAAGACCACAAAGAGGATATCCTTGGCCTTGCTCTCCAACTCCTTGGCAGGACGCATAATAGCGTTCTGCCAGGGGAAGAAGCGGTCCATAATGGCAATGCCATCATGGGAGTTCTTCACCAGCTCGGCACCCAGACCGGCCGCCTCGATGTTGGCCGCCTCCCGCTCAATCAAGCGGGAGAAAACAGCGTACATCATGGCGCAGGCGACCTCGAAGGCGTCGTCCATGCCGCTGGGGTCCTCGTTCCACAAGGGAGCGAACCCAACCAGGGCAGGCTTCAGGAGGGTCGGAGACACCTTGCAGGCGTTGAACTCCGAAACACCGTTGTCCTCGGCGTCCACATGGGACACGAAGACATTCTCGATGCGAACCCACAGCTCCTCTGCAATTGCCGGATAATCCCGGCGGCAGATGGCAAGGCCAAACTCCTTCCAGAGCAGGCCAGCAGCGGCGTAGGGGACGCCGTTGCTATGAAACCCATTGCCACCCTTCTGGTGGTGGTCAAAGGGGCCGAAGCCAATATCGAACACGATGACGCCGTCGGCGACGTTCTCGGGAACCTTGAGCACCCGAGCGATAGTGATAGGCTCGTTGCAGTACATCGCCAGGATTGTGGACGCCAGAAGCTCGTCCTGGTGAAACAGGCCGGCGTGGGTAATGCCCACAGCCTCGGTCACATTGGCGACCACCTTGACGACAGCGCCCTTCATGGACTCGACGATGGAATTCAGCATAATATGTACCTCCAAAAAGTAAAAATGTTAGGACATTGTCGCCTAACTCGACCCAGGTCTTTTCCCTGATGTCATCTCTTCTGCCCTCCGAGCAAGGGTGGAGACCATCTCCTTGGCATTTGTATATAAAAAGCGCCACTGTTCGGCTAAAACAGTGACGCTGATTTTGTGTTGTTATATGTACGTTTCCAAACGGAACGAAAAGGAACGTGTTCCAGATTGGAACGAAAGTAAAACGAATACTCCTAAATGATACCATAGAAGGATGATGCTGTCAACTGAGAATTCTTAGTCTCTACAACCCTGACACTCCCCATGTCTAAAGGCAGGGGATTCCTGGTGCGACACTCGCAACGAAGCATAGAGAGAAAGTCTCATCTGCTTTCGGAGCGTACATGTATTACCAGGGTTCTTTTCGCCGCCAGGGCTGCAACCAGCCCATTAACACGGCTCCGGTGGGTGTCTTCACCGGTTTTCTTTGGTTTATGCGGCGTATCGTACGCCGGTACTGCTCGGGGTATGTATATGGCTCAGACGCTGGAGCTCAGCGCCTTGCATGACAAGGAATTGCTTGAAGGTTTCTTCGCAGAGAGTTTGGTTGAACCCATCTAGGGTGTCGTTACTGTTTCGAAGCAGGAAGCCGGAGTACAGGTCTCGCTGTACCCGGGTGCCGTCTGACAGAGTGGTCATACGTTCGCTTAACTTCTTCTTCCGGTAGGTCTGGTCGACGTGGTTATACTGACTTGCTCTAGCCTTCCAGGTGTCCACATAGAGAAGCTGCCCGCCTTGGGCGGTGACTTTCTTCTCTAAGATACCAAGGAAAGTCGCCGGCGCCTTGTTGGCGACGGACTTACCGAAGCGTTTCCGCCTCTTGAACCGCTCCCCGGGTTTCATCTCCTTGGGGTTTTGCTTCTTGGCTCTCTTAGCTAAGGCTCGGTAGTCCATCTTCTCTACGAAGAAGGTGTCTCCGTAGCTCAGCAGCCGGTTCGCCAGCTCGTTGTGCTGACACTTCCGTGCTCTGGCTATCTTGGCGAGCAGATACCAGCGGAGCTGTTTCAGCTGCTTATAGCGTTTACTCTCCACCCACCGCCGGCGGCCTCGTCTATCCAGAAGCTCTTTGGGCAGGTAGTTCTTCTTGACGATTTCTCCGTTTGGTTTGAAGAACTGCGGGTTGGTCGCCCGCCTTGACCTGTCCATCGCCCGGTTGATGCGCCGGAGCTTCGCCCACATAGGGTCGGCAGCAGGGGCAAGTACGTTCAGAGAGAGCTTTGCCTCCCCAACGACAGCCATCGTCTGCGTCCCAGGGTCGATGCCCACCCGGCCTTTCCCAAGAGCGTGCGTAACCTCGCCAGTCTCTGGCTTATGCTTTACCGGCGGCTTGCCCTCCAGCACCAGCTGGAGCTTGTACAGCCAGCCGTCCTTCCAAGGGAGCCGTACGATGCGGCAGTACTTCACCCGGTTACTCAGAGCTTCCCGCTCATAGTCGTTCCGAGGAGCAACCACACGGATAGCCATTGTTCCGATGTAGACCGTGTTGGCTTTATATCGGATATTAGCCCCGTTTACTTTCCCTTCAACAGATAGGAACTCTGTGTAGGGTTTGAAGGATATCTGCTCTCCGTTGCCGTAGAAGTATGCCTCAAACATCTTCCAGACGGAAAATGCAATATTTTGAGCAACCTGAGAACCAATGAGCTTTTTGTATGGTGGGCGGTATTTTCTTATCGCCGCTTGAAAGGCGTATTCGCCCATTCCGTATTTGGACAGGATTTCCTTCTTTCGGGCATATAACTCCTTGAGTTCATCCTTCCTGGCGGCATCCCCATAGCAATCCTTGATGCCCTTTTGGATGCGCCGCCACTCTTTGGAGTGCTCCATCTGCCCCAGAGCCTTCTTCTCCTTGGAGACCAGGCAGTTATACATGTTGACCCCAGCACGGAATATCTTATCTAGCCGAGTCCTGTCCCCCTGCCCGTAGCGAAGCGGCAGAGTGAGAATGAAACTATCCGTTGACGACTTTTTCACACCGCCGCCTCCTTTCTCAAACTTAGGAATATTATACCATATCAGTCAAGGAAATACAAGCATATTTTGCCAAATATAAAGATATCCCCTCGCAACAAACCGCCCAGACAATGAGGGTTTATATACGAGGGAATAAGGTGTGGCTTATATCCCCATGCCTAAAGACAGGGGCTTTACGTCACTTCCGGTAATCCAGGCCGACCGCAACCAGATGCTTGTACATATCAATGAAGCGGCGCATCTCGTCGACACTATCGAATACGTTCCCCGCCCTCTGGCACAGCTCCATCCAGTCTGCCGCCGTGCCAAAAGGCGGTTTTCCGGCAAGAGAAACATCGCCAGTCGGGATGAGGTCCATGGCGCAATACAGTTCGTAGTACCGGAGCACCCAGTCGATATAGCCAGCCTGTTTTTCCTTGCCTAAGACACCCGCTTTAATCAGGATATCCGGCAGGACAATTTCCCGAAGGAAGTTATACACTTGGGTGAATTTACGGAACCAATCACTGTTCTCCATATGACTGGTATCGAAAATCCGATTGAACATCCGGTCTTCCAATTCGCCAATGGCGTGCTTAACCACGAGCGCGTTGTAGCTGCAAGCATCCATTGGGGCGGCATAGAGCTCACCCAACATATTGGCGGCTTTGTCAAAAATTGCGCTCTCCTCTGCCGCTTCCGCCAGCGCAACCTCCTGAAGGACCCTGTTGTTGACCGAGGCCATTATGATATCAAGCGTTTTCTCCGCCTGCTCTTTGTCTGCGCCCCTAAGCGGGGCAAGCTGTTTCATCGCTTCTGCTTTCATCGTTTCCCGGACGACCGTGGCCAGCCGGTGCATCTTTTTAACCTCCATGTGCTCTTCTCTTCCTTTCAATGAGTTTTCTTTCTTCTCGAACAACAGCTTTCTTCCATCCGCCACAGACGCTTTTGCCCATATTGAGCAGATAGTCGTGTGTAGAGACGAAGTCCCGGATGGTTTCCATCCCGGCGCCGTTGTACACATCTGCCGCCAGCTGGCAATACAACATCCACAGCTTCAATTCTCCGAATTTAGGCTTATTGGGTGCTTCCTTAACCGCATTTCCAGTTATACACTGACACTCATATTGGCGCAATATCCATATTGCACAGCTGACGATTTCGGCGGTCGTGCCATACCCCACATCATTCAGCAACTGAATCAAGGAAAACTGGACATTCAGGTATGTCTTAGCGAAAGTATGAAGATTTCTGCGCAGTTGAGCTTTGACCGGAAACGAGGATTTGAACAAGGTGTCTTCAATTTTGCTCAACTCGCCTCCAATAGCAAATGCGTTGTACACCTCCACCTTTGGCTTCTTAGCGCTAATTCCACCCTTTTTGGCAATAGCTTCCGCTATAGCCTTGAGTTCTGCATCTTCATCTTCTTTCGCAATTTCTTCTGCTTTGGCAGAGACGGCCGCCTGCAAAGCCTCGAACATGTCTTTGACTTTTTCTTGTTCTCCCTCTGAAAGATTGGCGAGCTGCTTCTCTGCTTCTGTCCACAACGCCACCCCCAAGGAAGTAGTTACTTCCTGAACGTCCCTAAGCATGCTCGCCATCCCTTTCCGTTGCTTTGTGCGCTTCCCGTCCTTTAAGCAAGAGTGAGGTATAGCTGGACATGAATTCCATCGGATGCCCATAGCAGAGTTTCAACATAGTCTCGCAGAGGTACATCCATTCCTCAGCAGTTCCGAAGTCAGGTTTCAGAGAAGCTCCCTTCCCCTCTTCCATTTCAGGAAGAGTTCCATCCTTGCAGAATCGCCAGTAGCTACGAAGTGCCCACCTGGCATAGTCAGCGCTGCAAGCTACCGTACCATAGGCATCTTCCGCCAGATGCTTCAAGATGGTGTTCATGAGGTCATAATTCTCTACCATCGACTTCATCCGGCGGCTTGTGCTGGTCTCCGGGAAATACGCCTCTACAAGCTGGCTCTTTGCTCGGTCTAAAATATCGTAGGTAACGAGCGAGGCAAACCCCTCCGGGTCAATCGAGCCAGGCTTATACCGCTCCGTGACGGCGGCTACAACGCCTTTCATCTGTTCCTTCTCGTCTTTGGTCAGCGCCTCAGCCAGTGAAGCCAGCGTTTCTTGCAGTTCTTGTTGCATTTCGCTTCCTCCCTCTCCTTTCTCTCTCGTTCCAGGCTTTCGATTGTTGCTTCATACGGGTTCAGTACCCGAAGTGTCTCTGTCCACATAGCGCTCTCCCCTTTCTCTTGCTCTTATTATACCATATTTTGGACAGTTTTGCAATAGCTAACAGAAAAGTCCCACTCCTATTTAGGAGCGGGACCTCGGGTTATGCTTGAGGTTCTGTTGTCTCTGCGCCGGCAGCTGGTTTCCCTGAGCCTCCGTTGATACAATCCATGATATCTTCGCCTGGCTTCAGGACGAAAGTCTCTCCATAAGGGTTATTGGGGTCTGTTCCTGTCTTGTCGGGCACGACATAGGCGGTGTCAAAAATGCCGTCGTTGGCGTTCTCGCTGTATACTGTAGTCTCCAAGGACAGTCCATACAGAGACAGGTATTCATCTATCATTGCCAGGACGTTATCTCCCCATGTGTTCAAATCGTCCTTCCGGACATACTGAGCATTTTGGTCGACCGGAACGTAGAATATGTTCCCATCGCCGTAGTCAATGTATATCCAGGCAGAGATAAACCGGCGAGACGAGCTTTCTGACTGATGACTGTTGATGGTCGTATCCGCAAACAGGATACCAAAACCATCTTTCATATAGGTGCGCACAATTGGGGTTTCGGCTCCCAGTCTATCGGCATAGCGAGCAACCGTAGGCTCAAAATCATTCTTCCAATCAGTCGCCATTATTTTTTCGAGGTCATCACTGTCTCTGAGCGACATATTGAAATAGACAGTCGCCGACGTTTCACGCCCTACCCGGTTTGAAAACTCCGATTTGCTGCACTTGACCTTCGCTTTCTTGAAGGTTCCGTCGATATCATTTGCACCAGGGACAGGATGGTCATGAAATGCGTACAGCCGCCAGTCCGTAGTGTCTATATAGAACTGTGGGTGGCTGACATTAGCGGCTTCCGGATGTTCCGCAACATAGTCATCCCACTGGATGACAGTTTTGATTTTTGTCCCAGTTGGAATTTCCGGAGTGTTGTTGCCCGGCCTTAGACCGGTATCAGCACCTTCTGGGAAGTAGACACCTTCCTGTTCCATGGGGTCTATCTCCGAAAATGATGCGCTGGAGCTCGTAGCGCTCTGGTCTGGCTCTTCGTCATCCTTATGGCACTGGACGAGCAGCAACACCAGCGCCGCAATAAGCGCTGCTGCCACAATGCCGATGACCACTTTCTTGTTCAAATCAAATCCCTCCTGGTGTGCCCTTCCCATTTTAACCAAAGGGCGCCCCACGGATGCGGGACGCCCTCGGTCAGGAAGGAAATTTGTGCCGGTTCACCGGCCTGGCAGGGGTAGCTGGATTCGAACCAGCGAGTGAGGGAGTCAAAGTCCCTTGCCTTGCCGCTTGGCTATACCCCTATATTAACCTCGCCCCACCTGCGAGCACTCCGGCTATTATGCCAGCCACTGCACCTCTTCGCCGCAGTGGGCACCGGTCCCTACATTGCTAATCCAGACCACGATATTTTTTTGAAAGGAGAAGGAAGAAGGGGATGACAACAACCCTATCTTCCACGGCTCATGGTCAACCGCAAGTTATGAACCCAGAAATCACTTGGCTGCTTCCTGCTCAAGCGACCCCTAGCTACCAGGAGCCTCAGGTTGTGAACCTGTAGCGCAACCGCTGCAACGGCTCGCAAGCTCCATTTATCACGCCCCCACCTGACGCATTCCCGGCTGTCCCTCCGCCTACAAGGCCGCCGGTCCCTACATTGCTAATCCAGACTGCGATGTTTCAAGGAGATGTCCAAGTGCATGTACCAGGCTCCTGGACAGGGCTCACAGTCAACCCGTTATGGAAAAAGCCGCTTCCCATGCCGTCAAGGAAGCCACCCAGCAGCGGTAGAGGATTTGAACCCCATATGCGCCTAACCGCATCCCGCCAATTGACTTTCCCTTTCTTCTTTTGCTTTCGCTTTTCTGATGTTGACCACTTCCCGTCTGGAAGAACGCCACATCATAAGAAGCATTTCTCCAATTGGTTTGCTTCTATCCCGACGCCGAGCATTCTTGACGATTTTGAGCTCTTTGTCGCTTACAGCAACGAAGACACCAACATAGTAAGGCACATCTTGTTTGACCTCTTCGTAGGTCTCCGGCAACATCACATAGTAGTTGAAGTCACCAATGAAGTTGTGTCCGTTCTTTGATTTGAAATCCTCAACAGAAGACTTGATTTCGTAGCAATAGAAGTCGCCCTTTTCAATCCCGGAGACGGAATTATTCATGGGCTTAAACCGCATATAATCCACTCTAACTGTCTCATTTGAGGTGGAATAGTCAAAGGTCACTTCTTTCGCCCAATAGATACGAGGGTCGTTGTGTGGGTCGATATGTTTTTCCAGAAGCTCACTTAGCTTCTTTGTGATTTCTGGTCTTCCCACCTATATCCCCTCTTTTTGCTTATTTTATGTGCCCCCACCTGACACTTAACCTGACTGTTTAGTCCGCCCGCAGCTCAGACCGCAGGCCGTCAGACCCTACATTGCTAATCCAGAATGCGATATGGAGGTGCCCGGGCGAGAGGTGAAAGTCGTCCCCTCAGAAAAACATGCCCGGGTCTTGTCGGAGCTCACATTCGACCCCGTGTCCTACGTTCGTGGTCCCGTAGGACATGGATAATGCTGTACATGTCCCGTACGGCGGTCCGCTTCTCAGCGGTGGAGGCAAAGGCTGGACTCGAACCAACGGTGTGGGGAGATGAGCCCACACAGCTACCTGCTCTCTGCCTTATTTATGTATGTTGGGGTTTCCAACATTGCAGGTTGGACAGGAAACGGGGTCTGGCGGTTGACCATATCAAATCAATGCGCCAGTGGCGAGGGCTAGGGTGCTGCTGAGGTCAGCAGGTCAATTTACATTCCCGCCTCCGTAAGAGGCGCATTAAAAGGGGTTCATATATTCCCACCTCCGTAGGAGGCGCATCCACATCCGTCCAGGCGGCCCGGGCGGTGGTGTTTAAGTTCGTTTGCATCCAAGTTTCACATACCCCGATTACATCCCGCCAATTGTTTTTAAGGCACCCCCACCTGATGCCGTTCCGACTATTACACCAGCCGTTGCGCCTCTTCGCCGCAGTGGTCGTCGGTCCCTACATTGCTAATCCAGCCTGCGATAATGAGAAAGGAGCCGGGAAGAATCAGGACGAGAGTGGGCATCCTCCCCGAGGGCTCACAGGCAACCCAAAGCGTGAACAAACGCTCACTGTTATGGCGGAGCTAATGCTCGGCCGTTCAAGCGCCCCGTTGAACGGGACGCCCTACCATGAAACCGCCCACTACTAAGATTATACCATATTCTCCTAGAAAAAGCAAGAGCTGGTATATTCCGTCAAAGACAAAGCGTGTAGAAATACGTCAAATTTACCATTGGATTTTGTGCTTTCTCAGTGACTTGTTTGGCTAGATGTGGTTTGCGTTTTGAGCGCAGTTTGTTCTTTTTCTTTAATCGCCTAGCTATTTCCAGCCTCGGCAGGCGAGTTTTGATACCTCAATTTTCGTTATTTTGCACAATATACTCAGTCGGCGGTCGGCGGAAGAATGTCGATACAATCCCGGAACAAGCGCTGGGTCACTCCAGGCTCCCGCCGCTGCCATTCATTCCAAGGAACGACTATCTGGTATTGCTCGGTGACATCGCCAGTCACATCGTACAGCCTACCGCCAATCCGCTGAACCCAATGGTTCTCGATGTTAGCGTACATGGTCTCGCCGCCAAAACGCTGGTTTAGGATGTTGGCGAACCAGTAGCAACACCCTGTTGTGAACGTTGTCTGTGCCTGCTTGAAGGCAGCAATGAAGTGTAGGATTTCCTCTACAGGCGGTGCTTCTCTGGACTGCATATCTGCCATCGTAAGTACAGCTATGTTATTGACAATGATGGACTTGGCTCCTTGTGCCAATTCAACTGCATAGACCGTCTCCCCTGCATAAGTGCGATACCGCTCTGATTTGCGGAACGGCATACCCTTTTCTCCTTGTACAGCCACAATCGACCCGTTTTGAACGGAAACAAAGTTGTCCTTTGCGAGATTTATAGCTGTAAGGGATTTCCAACTCCATCGTTCTGGATTGCTGTTGAACCAAGGAGCAGTTAGAACCACAGCGCCATCGGTAAGCGTGACCGCATCAGACGGATTGGCGGCGCTCTTCAAGGTGCAGAAGCGCTCATTGTCAAATGGACGCCGACGGTGGACAACGAGGACACCTTGTAAAGCACCTGTGTGGTCGATAACCGTATCCCAAACAGACAATTCTTCAATAGGGGTCTGTCGTCCGTTCGGGCCAGCAACCATGGTTCCTTTTGCAAACCAGGTGAGATAGCTGTTTGTGCTCATGTCATTCCCCCTCCTCTCCTTAGTTTGTGGCAACCCAGGCATTAAGGGCATCCTGCTCAGTTTCATACCCCTGCCCAAGGTTATCATCCAGGAGTTCGCCGGTGACGCTATCGATTATGTAGTATTTTTCGCTCGCTATGCCCTTGGCGACTTCGAACTTTGGAATGTCTTTCAAAATACCCATTCCCCCTTTTGCGTTTTCCCTTTCCGAACCACACTCAGACACAAACACCTTTCTCAACTCGATGCCCTTAACAAGCCTGTGCATAGTTAAGATGTTATGGTCCTCTCCCGGGGTAGCACCCCACTCCGGGCGTCCTCTCCCAACAGAATTGGATACGATGGCGAAAACGGACGGAGAATCGTTTCTGTATCCATTTCGCAGCCTTACCCAGAAGCGGCCTTCTCCAAGAGAACTATTGACGCTGGCGTTGAAGAACATGGCGTTATACCTCGATGTTAGCGCCCGATATTCCTCCAGTTTTTCGCCAGCGCATATCATATCGAACCATTTCTTCTTAATGGGTAGGGTGAGCACCTTAGTTCCACCCTTTCTCGGGCGAATCCTTCGCTTTTCCGCCTTTGCAGTGGGAATGACCCGGCGTATCTGATGTTTGGCACTTCGCCTTTGGCTGGAAACAGGCGTACTTTTGGGCAATGGACGAGATGGCACGCTCCAGCTCCGCTTTGCTTTCCTCAATGATGAGCCGCATATACTCTCGTTGTTTGTCCGACAGGTTCTCAATGAAGACAGCTTCTCTCTGGTTATCAGACTTTTGCCCCGCAACAAGGGTTACCCTTGTTTTAATGCGGCCGCTATTTTTGGATGGATAGGCGTCAAGCAACCTCAGCGTTGCATCGTAATCCCCTATCGTTTGGCGGAGCCGCTCCAACCTCTGCTTGTCCTCCTGAACCCGTAACTGTACCCCTTTCAAAATATCTTCGGTTCGTTCCACAAGAAAACCTCCTTTCTCTTTTCGACGCCTTATATTATACCATATTTTAACCATTCTCGCAAGGACATTTGGGAAACGAACTGAATATTTGCTGACACTCCCCATGCCTAAAGGCAGGGGTTTCCCGGTGCGACACTCGCAACGAAGCATAGAGAGAAAGTCTCATCTGCTTTCGGAGCGTACATGTATTACCAGGGTTCTTTTCGCCGCCAGGGCTGCAACCAGCCCATTAACACGGCTCCGGTAGGTGTCTACACCGGTTGTTATTGGTTTATGCGGCGTATCGTACGCCGGTACTGCTTGGGGTATGCATATGGCTTATACGCTGGAGCTCATCGTCGTGTAGTATCATGAATTGCTCGAAGGTCTCTTCACAGAGAGCTTGGTTAAACCCATCCAGAGTGTCGTTGCTGTTTCGAAGCAGGAAGCCGGAGTACAGGTCTCGCTGTACCCGGATGCCGTCTGGCAGAGTGGTTATACGTTCGCTTAGTTTTTTCTTTCGGTAGGTCTGGTCGATGTGGTTATACTGGCTGGCTCTAGCCTTCCAGGTGTCCACATAGAGAAGCTGCCCACCCTGGGCGATTACCTTCTTCTCTAAAATACCCAGGAAGGCCGCCGGCGCCTTGTTGGCGACGGATTTGCCGAAGCGTTTTCGCCTCTTGAACCGCTCTCCAGGCTTCATCTCCTTGGGGTCTTGCTTCTTGGCTCTCTTAGCTAAGGCTCGGTAGTCCATCTTCTCTACGAAGAAGGTGTCTCCGTAGCTCAGCAGCCGGTTCGCCAGCTCGTTGTGCTGACACTTCCTTGCCCTGGCTATCTTGGCGAGCAGATACCGGCGGAGCTGTTTCAGCTTCTTATAGCGTTTGCTCTCCACCCATCGCCGGCGGCCTCGTCTATCCAGCAATTCTTTGGGCAGATAGTTTCGCTTAACGATTTCTCCGTTCGGTTTGAAGAATTGCGGGTTGGTAGACCGCCTTGACCTGTCCATCGCCCGGTTGATACGCCGGAGCTTTGCCCACATGGGGTCGGCGGTGGGAGCGAGCACGTTCAGGGAGAGCTGCTTCTCCCCAACGACAGCCATCGTCTGCGTCCCGGGGTCGATACCTACCCGGCCTTCGCCGAGGGCGTGTGTGACCTCACCGGGCTCGGGCTTATGCTTTACCGGCGGCTTACCCTCCAGCACCAGCTGGAGCTTGTACAGCCAGCCGTCTTTCCACGGAAGCCGTACGATGCGGCAGTACTTCACACGGTTGCTTAGAGCCTCCCGCTCATAGCCGTTCCGGGGAGCAACCACACAGATAGCCATTGTTCCGATGTAGACCATGTTGTCTTTATATCGGATATTAGCCCCGTTTACTTTCCCTTCAACAGATAGGAACTCTGTGTAGGGTTTGAAGGATATCTGCTCTCCGTTGCCGTAGAAGTATGCCTCAAACATCTTCCAGACGGAAGATGCAATGTTTTGGGCGACCTGTGAGCCGATGAGCTTTTTGTATGGTGGGCGGTATTTTCTTATTGCCGTCTGAAAGGCGTACTCACCCATTCCGTATTTAGACAGAATTTCCTTCCTTCGGGCATATAACTCCTTGAGTTTATCCTTCCTGGCGGCATCCCCATAGCAATCCTTGATGACCTTTTGGATGCGCCGCCACTCTTTGGAGTGTTCCATCTGCCCCAGAGCCTTCTTCTCCTTGGAGACCAGGCAGTTATACATGTTGACCCCAGCACGGAATATCTTATCTAGCCGAGCTCTGTCCCCCTGTCCGTAGCGAAGCGGCAGAGTGAGGCAGAAACTATCCGTTGACGACTTCTTCACACCGCCGCCTCCTTTTTCAAACCTAGGGATATTATACCATATAAGCCAAGGAAATACAAGCATATTTTGCCAAATATAAAGATATCCCCTCGCAACAAACCGCCCAGACAACGAGAGCTTGCATACGGGGGAATAAGGTGTGGCTTATATTCCCATGCCTAAAGGCAGGGGCTTTATGCCACTTCCGGTAAAACTTGACTCTCTGTGCCGCCTATGTTATACTTTATTTGTAAACGTATCTCATTCCGCTTCAACAGCGCGTTTTTGTTCACCACGTTTTGGTGCGTTTCTCATACCAGAAAATCCGTCACCTTTCGCTTTGCGATGGGTGGCGTTTTTATATAATGAAAAAAGAAATTTGGAGGTAAGAAACATGATTAAGAATTTCACACCAGCGAAACCCCGTACCATCGTTGAGCACAGCGTCGAGTTTGAGTATGACGAGCTTGGCAGTGGCTTCACCTTCCCCTGCAAGCCTGGTGGTGAGGTGAACGTAGTGGATTTGCCGCCGGAGGCGCAGGAGAACTACCGGGATTGCATGGCTCACCCGGAGCGCTTCGCTATCTGGAACCAGTACAAGCGGCGTGAGCGACAGTACATGGAGCCGGCGACCGGCGACTGTGTCTGCGGCGAGCACGTCGTGCTGGAGTCCCAGTACCTTGGCTGCTGCCAGTGTTCTAAGTGCGGCCGGTGGTATAATATCTACGGGCAAAGCATGCTTCCGCCCGACCAGTGGGCGGAAGATTATTAAGAAAGAGAGGTAAGAACATGGAAAAGAAAGTTTTTTCGGCGACCCTCGCACTGCCTCACAAGGAGGCAGAAATCATCAACGGCTTCCTGAACGCCGAGGCTAAGTCCGATTTTCAGGGCAAGGACAACATCATCACGCACAGCGTCCATTTCCCTGACGGCGCCATCATGGATATGCACTGCATCGGGTGCGACAACGACCCCAGCTGGTGCCAGTCCATCCTCTACAAGCGCCTGCTTGGCAATGCCACCCTGTCCGATGTCGATAGCACGGACGTCGAGGACGAGTTCCTCGGCACCAATCAGCTTGAGGCTGACGGCGTGACCTACATTGTCACTGTTGTCGACGGCGGCGACATTGAGAAGCCTGAGTTGCGGTCTTCCTCCGCCCCCGCCGGAACGAGCGGGACATGGAGGCTTACCGGCGAGAGTCTTCATAACGTTGAATAACAAGACCCCTGGCGGCTGGATATACCAGCCGCCAGGGGCTTTTTGCGTGTCAATTGTCGCAAAAGTTTGGGTCATTCCCCCACTCTTGCTCTGGGATGTCATCCAACTTTATATGTTGGAACACAGAAACCAATCTCTCGACACCAAGTTCAGCCTCTTTGCGCATGTGGTTTTCGTAGTATCGCATCATATCCTCAAACAGCGCAGGGCTTCTGCCATCCAACGCCGGCTGACCCAGGAGGCATTTCGCTTCGCAGGCGGTCGGCTCAAACCCGTGCAGGCCCATCTCCACATCTCGCTCATAGTCACTCTCTATGGAGTATACCGGCGTCGACACCTCGATGCCATGAAGTGCAGCGAGCCTTGCTATAGCTGTGATATATCGTGGTTGCCCCGTGCAGAACTCATCACATGCTTTATAGCCGCAGGCGATACTTTTTATATCTTTTGCCTTCGCATAGGCAATGGCCGCCACCCACATTGCTGTTTGACAATGCAGGCACTGAAACTGGCAGTTGGTCATATTGGGATACTCTTTCCCAAGGTCGCACATCTGGGCATTGACCCAGTATCTTTTCAGCCTGTTAAGCGTCCCGACCGTCCTGTAGCAGCCAACATAAGAGACCTTCCGGCGTCCAAAGTGCTCGGTCAGTCGGTTGGCGCAGTATCTTAGGTTTCTGTGCCCAACAAGCGCACCTCCATCGAAAGAAATCAGGACGACGTTTTGTCCATTTGTTACCTCCCGAACTGCCGCAAGGAACGAATCCTTGCCTCCGGAGAACATAACCAGTGTGGTGCTTCCCATGCAACTCCCTCCCTTTTTCTATATTATACCATATTTTAAACATATTTGCAAGCCGGAATATGCCAAAGGCTCCTCTCCGGGACACTACCCAGGGAGGAGCCTTTTCAGTGCTTGATACCACCTAGTCAAACCAGCCACGCCAATCAGAATGGTATTGGATGCCGCATACTCTACAGGCTTGCTCTACTTGCGCCTGAGAAGGAACCTCACATCCTGAAACAACTGCTCTAATGACAGAGAGTGCCTTCTCTCTTTTCTGCCGGCGACGCCACTCCGGGATGACGCCTGCCAAGGCAACGAGACTCGCCCCGGAAAGCAGGAAGAAAACGATGGCTCCTCCAATGAAAATATGGTACGCCATGTTTTCACTCTCCTTCTTTTGGTACTGTTTCAGGCGTTCCTGCTTCGGCGCCGTAGAATTTACTCAACCGATTATATGCTAGGCTGATGCCAAAGCAGAGCAGCCCGGCAAGCAGAAGCGCACCCGCTGTTGTTACCCCGCCGCCAAGGTCTATGTCTACAAAGGCCAGCTTGATTACATACAATATGGAGCAGCCCAATGCTGTTTGCCGCATCGGCTTGCTGTTTGAGCGGAAGCCAAGGAAGATAAGTCCGGCGGACAGCGCCAGCCCCACAAGGCTGACCCAAATGGATGAATAGGAGAACCGCCAGATAACTGATATCCAGAATAGGTTAAAATGGACGAACACGCTGGAGAAAATTGCATAGAGCTGATTTTTTGTCATCTCTGCCCTGGCAGCGCAATAGATAGATACATTGACCATTGCCATTGTCTTGATGATTGCATGGACAGCTTTTATGAAGTCGGACGCTCCATATGGGGCGCTGGTTCCAAATATCAGAAGCAGATAAGCGAACACCAAGAACACTGAATGTGCGCTATGCGCAAACGAACTTACTGTGTCGATTTTTGTCTGGTATGCGTACAATATCAGTCCCGCAACAATGCCAGCCGCTGGGATGATGTTCAAGAAGTTGTCAAACACATGGATTGTATAACATATGATGCCAGGCATCATGGACATAATCAGCAAGTCCAAATCCTTGCAGAAGAATATCCCTTTATGTGCTGTGTTGAGGTAGTAAACGCCCAGCCCCGCAAGGAATATAACCAAGGTCACAGCGTAAAACCATTGTGTTTTTGAGCTCCCGTCGGCAGTAATCGTTTGCCCAAGCGCAGATATGTAAAACAGAACTGCTCCTGCTCTCCACTCTTTACGCTCTAACAGTCCAGGAACGGCAAATAGCATCACTGCAAGCAGAGACGGGATAAGTCCAGGACATCCGTTTACAAAGGACGATGTTGTCAGATTGGCTGTTATAGTCCAAGACAAATTCCCTAACAAGGCCGCCGCCGGTAATGCTGCCCCCATCATGTAGAAATCGCAGGATTTGATGCCGCAAATTGCAATGGCAATAACAGTAAGTATGATGCAAAACTCTTCTGGAAACAAATTAGAGAACGCAATAAAGTCTATCGCCATGATGCAAGCTAGGAATGTTGCCCCTCCTTCCAGAAGAGGTGCCTTTCTCCATTCCGGTCGAACAATCCAGCGAACATTGATAAGGCAAATAACTGCCGCCGCCACAGCAATCCAAGGCAGGAGCTTTGGTGCATAGAAGCCATCCGAGATATAGTCGTGCCCGAACTCTGCCCGGATTATCATAACGGACGCCCAGGAAAATATCATATTCCCGATGAATATGACTGGAGATTTAGATTTAATTCCGCAGCATTCACCTAACGCAATGATAACAAACATCAACAAGGCGAGGGCGATTTCTCCATCCATTCCCCATCCGGCTGATATTGCTGCCAACTGAATGGCTATAATGCCGCCGATATAAGAAATAACATATAAGATAGTCATTTCTTTGCAAAACGCCAGCGAAAAATACCCAACAAACCAGAAAAGCAATCCGGCTAAGGCCATTCCTTGCCCATATATCTGCCATATCAATGCACCAGCGACAACTCCTATGAACAACGTCCCAGCGCCAAGACCGGCAAGGCCAAGGAAGAAAGGCCGCATCGTTCCTTTGTCCGCTCGCCACACGCCAAACCATCCCAACCCAATGCCAAGCGCCATAATAAGCGACCATTGCGCAGTATAAGGAAGGTCTGCCCAGAACGTCAACGTGAATACCCCTAAAGCCAGCAAACATAATGCCGCCGCCAAAACAGTCATCACATAGCCGCCGATGTTCAGCTCAGACAAACTCTTCCTGACCCTCTCCGATGATGGAGCGGGAGTTGCAGTTTCGCTCCACCCTTCTCGTTTGGCTTCCGCCATCTGAATGGCTGGATGCCTATCTCGCCGTATCGCCGGTCTCAACGGCTCCATAGGCGGTGTCTGAGGCTTAACTGGTGCAGGCTGAGACAGTTCCAAGCTGGCGATTTTACCCTCCAGTCTTTCGATATCTTGAAGTCTGCTACGGACTTCCCCAAGCGTCAGTCCATCCAGTGGCATATTCAATAAATGAGCAACTTCTGCTCGAAGCTGTGTCAACTCCGTTTCCCGCTGACCGAACGTGTTTTTCTCCAAGTTTTTTCCTCCTTCTCTGTCTCTTCTTCCGGAAGGAGTATAGCTCCAAATTGGTTTCGCTCAACCTTTTGAGGCGTGTCGAACTCCAGGAAAAAGACCGCTGCATTATATTCTCGCACGGCAACTTTGTATGTTTTTACGTGGCTTAGCATTTTGACCGCATACAGGTATTCGGACGACGTGCCACGCTTCAAGTCACGAACAATGTACTTGATAAGCCTTTCTCTGTTTTCAAAGACCAGTTTTCGTTGTTGCTCCAAAGAGTACCCTGTGTGGAGTAACAGCCAGACCTCGATTCCTTTCTCCATAATGCTGATTTCGTCGAGGCCAATGACAACGTCAGAAGCATCAGCAACCTGGGCATTCCATTCAGACATTTTTCTGTCCCGGCTGTCTGTGCGTTTTTGGCTATCATCCATCCGTCGTTTCATCTCATCCAGGACTTCCCGAACCGAATGGTAGTTGTGATTGCACAGATGCTTTGCCAGAGAAATGCCAGGCCAATCAGTTTCCAGGAACCGGTTCAAATCAGCTTCTGTCCCAATCCTGGAATAAGCCCACCGAATGAACTTCTCATTGATGTACTCTTTCTGTTCTTCCTTTGGCCGGTGATGCTTCTTCTTGGAAAGAGAGCCATCGTCCCATATATAGACATAGGTGACCATATCTGTTGCTTCGTTTCTACAAGATGATAACAACACCGGGAATTGATAGTCTTTGCCAACCAAAGTTGAATCCTCCTTGTGCTAAGCCTTTGTTGCTATTATTCGATTTCGCTCAGGTCGATGCCATGTTTCAGGCATCTTTCTCTATGAAGCGCCTCTGCCTTGCGGCTTCTGATAATTGCTATCTCCGACGAATGAAGGTCACAATAATCCTCATCCGGGTCAATGTGCTTACTATGAATGTGGCACATCGGACGGCTGCACTGATGCAGTCGTGGGACGAATTCCTTTGCCAGTTTGCTCCCATACTGGTCAGTTGGGTAAATCGCCTCCAACCCTCGGTAGTCGCACAAACAAATCGCTGGGCGGCCACACACATAACACTTTTGCATCGGTGGGTCGCTCAGCGAGCAAATAAAGCCTGCGCTGTTCTTCGACTCGTATGGGTAACACGGCATCAGCCTTCCGCCTCCCTAACTCTTCTGGCTGCAAGTTCCTTCTCCGCCGCTGCCCTATCCAAGAAGAAGGTATTCTGGACAGGCCACCACCAGCGAACGAAATCCGAAGCGGTTGTTACAATATCAGCTCCAGACCGTTCATCGATTGGAGCAATGATGAACGGCCCTGCTACCTCTGGCCGCCCGTTTGATGTGACAATCCGGAATACTTCTCTGCCAGGGTAGTACTCGGCGAGCGTTTTCTTGTATCGCTGGAGCTGCGCCTCAGCCTCTGCGTGGTCGGTGAACGCAACCTTTCCCACCTGACCCCAGGTAAAAATCCGTTCATTCCCATTTTCTCTTTTTGCCTGGAAGCCAAGGAAATCGAATGAGGTTGCGTTCTCGAATTTAGAGAGAGTGAATTCTCTCTGCCCATTTTTCGCAAAGGCGTCGATGAGATAGACAGTTGAGCCCTCTTTGATGCTGCGAGACGGAATATACCAGGGTTCAATCGCTGCATCCCCAAAATCATCGTCTCTGTCACTCAAACACATCTTCGCAAGAGCTAAAACACGCTCGATGTCTCTTATGTTGGCTTCCAACCCCAACACATCAAACACTTGCTTCCCTTTTCCACTTGAAGTGTTCTGGGTTAAAAATGCCAACTTGTATTTTAACTGTTCGACCGACGTCTCAGCGGCCTGAACAGCCTCCTTGTTTGTCACTCTAACTTCCCTCCCTGAGTTCTGCGGCACATAGCTTTTGCCATTGTGCAAAATATCTATCAGCCATGGTTCGATACTTATTTGCCTGGGCTTCGGCTGTTTCCCTAGCTTTTTGCGTGTCAACCATTTTCTTGGCGATTTTGCTTCGCTTGGAGTAGGGTATATCGCCTTGCATTTCTTCCATAAGCCTGATGTATTGCCCCATTGTCTCAAGCATTACATCTTCATAGTGCTCAGCCTTTTTGTTGGCTGCCTGATACTTCACATGTATCAACGGACTTTGAAGCCTGGAGCCGCCGGGGCGAATGCAGTATTCTTTAATGAAGATGATTAGTTCCTCTTTTGTGAGGTCTTCGTATGTAAGCTCTTTCCCCATGTTTTTATCCCCACCTGTTGGCGCAAATAGTTCAGCACGCTCGGTTGCTGCATGATTTTTTGTATCCTCGCTCTACTGTGGAGCGTCTCACTGCTCTTCCGGCGGAGTGCCAGCTACTGTCTCATAGTCTGCCAGCGCCGCTTGAGCGTCGAGTGACGAGAAGAATGCGCTGACGCCAAATGCCCGCCACGGAATCAGAATGGTTGCGCACCCAGAACTGTCGCCGGCGAAAACGCTAATACCCTGCAAGTCTGCATTTGCAATCCCGTATGGGCCGCTCACGATTTTCTCTCCAGACGCCTTGTCTTTTGTGATGAGCCAAACCGGTTCGATTTGCGGTTCATTTTTGGCAAAGCTCCACTCCAGGGCTGCGTTTGGCATCTCGTCTTCCGCACAAAGCGGGTTTCCCATTGCCGTAGTAGCGGCAACACCGGTGAGACGTCCGATGAACAGGGCTTTTCGGATGCGGTTCACTTCCTCTTTCGAGATGGTAACAGCTTCCTTTTCCTGCTCAGACAATCGTACCGCCAGGCTCTGAGCCTCTTTGATGACTTCAAGGTATGTCATAGCTTCCTCCTTCCGCCATAACAAAATTCTGGCCCCTATATTATACCATAACTCTCTGTTTTTGGCAATAGCGTTCTGTAATTTATCTGTAACAAAAACGCCCAGCGTCCTTCCCAATTATAGGAGAGGATGCTGGGCGTTTTCTTATGTATTATGTGACTTGTGCGGCATCGAGGGCTGCCTTGAGCTTGACTATCTCTTTGATAGCCGCATCAAGGTCTGCGGACAGCTTTTCGTTCTGGGTGCTGTACGCCCTGTTTTCAGATATCAGCTCAGTAATGGTTCCGTTCTTACCGGCTAAGGACGCATTCAGCTCGGCGATGACTGCATCTTTGTCTACGGCCGCCCTGGAAATGTTCAGACCCGCCAACACCTTCTCCACTTGCTCTCTGGTGATGGTCGTTTCCATCCACAGCGGCTCACCGTTGGTATACAGTTGCCGGATGACATCCAAGGCTTCCTTAATGACCTCTTTCTGCTCTCTTTTCTCTCTTGCTGTCATGGCGTTCCCTCACTTTGCGTAAAAGTTCCAGTATGGGCGGAAACAGACGATACAGTAGTCCGGGTTTATGACTGCGCTACGCTCTTCGTAGGTGTCCCCCGCCTCGGCCGTCATCAGGAAGCCGAGCTTGTTCGTTCCATCCCAACCGCTGAATTCCTGCGCCGGCAGGGGCATCTTCTTGATGGCCTGCTCAATGATTGGGGCAAGGATGCTGGCATCATAATCGAAAGGATACGTTTGCCAGCCAGACGGCAGGCCACGCTCATCTGCCGGTGCCCAGCCGATGCAATAGCGATTGTCCTCCGTGATTTGGAACACAGGCACCGGCGGATTGTCCTTCTTTTTGAACAGTTTGCCCCAATCAGAACGCTGCATAGCGAAGTCGAGGGTCTCTGCAATGTCTTCCATCCTGCCACTGATGGACATCATCTGATTGCTGGTGAACATCCTCACACCCCCTCAAAGAAGTCCGAACTGGTTTCCTCCCCTTCATCGTCGCCGGGAACCGTCTCAGAAGCCGGCGCCGCTGGCGGTGCGGGAGTATTGGGGACATATGCCTGATGGATTGTGTCGCCGGGTAGAGCGCCACAATCGTCCTCGATGTCCAGCACCTCAGAGATGCAGGAGCCGCTTTCTACCCCCTGCGGAGGGATGCTCCAGTCGTCGTGGACAGGGGCGACGGCAGGTCTCTGCCGAAGCTCTCGGCCACAGTGAGGGCATCTGAACACGGGAACCGGCAAATCCTCGGTGAGGCCAGTTTCCATATCGGGAACACGGACGTTCGCCTGGAACATCCACCAATTTTGGACGTCGGCGCAGTAGCGGCAGCCATCCCCGGCCGTCATAGCGGCTCGCTCCAGCTCTACGAGTTCGTTCATGGAGATGGTGGCCTGTCCTTTATCATTCATCTGCGAGCGAAGCTGCGCCAGAATGCCTCGCACGAGGTTGGGGTTAGTGGTAAACATGGATATTTTCCTTTCTTTGATTTAATGATACATATATTATACCATATTTTTAAAGTAAAAGCAATAGCGATTTTGGGAAATCCCCCATAAAAATACAAAAGCAGGGGCGGATATCCGCCCCTGCTTATCAGGTTAATCGTTTTTCCCGCAGTCTTCTTCCACTGCTCGAATTCGGCTGGTGTGAGGATGCGCTCCATGTAGTCGGCGTCCAGGTACTCAGCCCAGACGAACTCGTCGAAGCACGCCCAAATCTCGCCGCCAAAACCGACATCGTTCTGCCAGTTCTGGAAAGCGTCCCCCATAGAGGGCTGACACTCCCCATGCCTAAAGGCAGGGGGTTCCTGGTGCGGCACTCGCCATGAAGCGTCGAAACGAAGCCTCTACTGCTTTCGTGGCGTTTATGCTGTTTCCCAGAACCTTTCGCCGCAAGGGCTGCAATCAGCCCATTAGCACGGCTCCGGTGGGTGTCTTCACCGGTTTCTTCGTTTTATGCGGCGGCGTATCGTACGCCGGTACTGCTCGGAGTATGTATATGGCTCAGACGCTGAAGCTCAGCGTCGTGCAGTATCATGAATTGCTCGAAGGTCTCTTCACAGAGTTCCTGGTTGAACCCATCCAGGGTATCGTTGCTGTTTCGAAGCAGGAAACCGGAGTACAGGTCTCGCTGTACCCGGCTACCGTCTGGCAGAGTGGTCATCCGCTCTGCCAGCTTCTTTTTACGGTAGGTCTGGTCGATGTGGTTATACTGGCTGGCTCTAGCCTTCCAAGTGTCCACATAGAGAAGCTGCCCACCTTGGGCGGTCGCCTTCTTCTCTAAGATGCTTAGGAAGGCCGCCGGTGCCTTGTTGGCGACGGATTTGCCGAAGCGCTTCCGTCTCTTGTACCGCTCCCCGGGCTTCATATCCTTAGGGTCTTGCTTCTTGGCTCTTTTCGCCAAAGCCTGGTAGTCCATCTTCTCTACGAAGAAGGTATCGCCGTAGCTCAGCAGCCGGTTCGCCAGCTCGTTGTGTTGGCACTTCCTTGTCCGGGCTATCTTGGCGAGCAAATACCGGCGGAGCTGTTTCAGCTTCTTGTAGCGTTTACTCTCCACCCACCGCCGGCGGCCCCGTCTATCCAGCAGCTCTTTGGGCAGGTAGTTCTTTTTGATGATTTCTCCGTTGGAGTTGAAGAACTGCGGGTTGGTAGCCCGCCTCGACCTGTCCATCGCCCGGTTGATGCGCTGGAGCTTCGTCCACATAGGGTCGGCAGCGGGGGCGAGTACGTTCAGAGAGAGCTTCGTCTCCCCAACGACCGCCATCGTCTGCGTCCCAGGGTCGACACCTACCCGGCCTTTGCCGATGGCGTGTGTAACCTCACCGGTCTCAGATTTATGCTTCACCGGCGGTTTGCCCTCCAGCACCAGCTGGAGCTTGTACAGCCAGCCGTCCTTCCAGGGAAGCCGTACGATACGGCAGTACTTCGCCCGGTTGCTCAGAGCTTCCCGCTCATAGTCGTTCCGGGGAGCAACCACATGGATAGCCATCGTCCCGATGTAGACCATGTTGTCCTTATACCGGATGTTGGTGGTATTCGTCTTACCTTCAATGGACAGGAATTCTGTGTAGGGCTTGAAGGATATTTGCTCGCCGTTGCCATAGAAGTATGCCTCGAACATCTTCCAGACAGAAGACGCTATCTTCTGGAGTACATGCGTCCCTATCATCTTCTTGTAGGTAGCTCTCCATTTCTGCGCCCGAGCCTGGAAGGCATATTCGCTCATGCCGTACTCAGCCATAAGTTTCTTCTTCTGGTCGTACAGCTCTTTGAGTTCTGCCTTCTTGGCGGCATCCCCATAGCAATCCTTGATGCCCTTTTGGAGGCGCCGCCATTCCCTGGTTCGCTCCATCTGTTCAAGAGCCCTCTTGCAGTCAGCTATCAGGCAGTTGCAGATGTTGCCGGCAGCCTTGAAGGTCTTATCCAGTTGTCCTCTCTGCCACGGCTCATAGCGAAGCGGCAGGGTGAGGCAGAAACTATCTGTTGACGACTTTTTCACACCGCCGCCTCCTTTCTCAAACTTAGGAATATTATACCATATTTCTCAGGAAATTGCAAGGACATCTTTCGTGCCCGTCAAAGAAATCAGTTCCCATGAAAATACAAAAGCAGGGGCGGATATCCGCCCCTGCTTGTCGGGTTAATTGTCTTTGCCCGCAGTCTTCTTCCACTGCTCAAATTCGTCCGGTGTGAGGATGCGCTCCATGTAGCCGGCGTCCAGGTACTCAGCCCAGACGAACTCGTCGAAGCACGCCCAAATCTCGCCGCCGAAGCCGACATCGTTCTGCCAGTTCTGGAAAGCATCTCCAATATCGGGGTCGTTGGCGTCAATGTCACCGTACTGGAAACCCTCCCGCAGATACTCGCCGAAACTCTCAGCGAGCTCAGCGATGGTGTGACCATGCTTAGCCATCCAGTCATATTGATAGCGGATATACGCTACCTCCTGCAGTTTCTTCTCCTTGTCTTCCATGATACTTGCTCCTCTCTTTTCTTATTTCTTGTTTTTAAATGCCAGACACTCTTCCCGGGTTATACGCCCGGATGTCCAGGCACCGGCGTAAATCCCGATGCTAGGCAACAGCTCCAACAGGCACTCCTTGAGCCCTTCCAGGTATCGCTGGTAGTGCCGGCCTTGCAATCCGTAGATACTGCCGCCGTCTGGGTCGTCTTTCTGGAGCAGCTCTACCGCCAGAGACCACTCGTTGTCCTCCACAGCGATGAGGAACAGATTGCTTTCCAGAAGCGTCTCCGCTCCATTGCCGAAACGGCTATCTGTTGCCGGTGTGAAGCTGGGAAACATTTCTGTGAAGCGGGATGCGAGAGCATCCAACAGCTTTTTCTGCCGGTTTCTGCTCTCCCACTCATCGAAATTCCAGATACCAGACTGCAAATCGTTGCAGTCGAGGTCTTTGAGCGGCCTCAGCTCTTTTTCTCCGTTCCCGTTAACACGGTAGTAGGAATGGATGTCTTCATAGTCGATGTAGTACAGCCCCTCATAGGCGCCATCTACCCGAACGTTTCCTCGTCCCATGGCACTTCCTCCTTTTAACTTGCGGCTCCAATATATTGACCGCAATCCAGCTCTTTGTATTGGATTTTCCCGCAGGCGGCAACTATTCTGGTGATATAGCTCTGCCGGAACGCCGCCTGAAAATCGTCAGAGTAGCAAGCCTCTTCGATATTGGCGTCGATACATGCCCAAATCAGTTGCCAGTTCCTGTTCTGAATTGCCAGATGCACTTGAGCAATTGCGCTCCAGAACTCCGCCAGCCCCTTTTCTGTGAACCAGTGGGTAACCATGCGGCTTGCGTTGAATGGTGGAACGGGGAGCGAATCAAATAGGGCGTAAAGAGCATCCAAATACTCATCATCGAAGCCGACTTCGTCTAACCCTTGTAAGAAGCCGACATCTTGCGGTTCGCCATTGAACGCCAACTCAAAGCGATAGAATTTAGCCATTCGGCTCCTCCCTCAGGGGTTTCAGCCACCCTTTTCCAAACCACTGGTGCAGCCGCATGCTGAGCCGACTGGTGAACATTTTCCCCGGGGTCATCGGCTCCCATAACAGCATTCCGGTTTTGAGGTTGATGGTCATCTTATCCCCGTTTTGGAAGTAGACCGCCTCGTCAGAGTTCGGAGACGCCTTCGGAACGAGCAAGTCCGTGCCCAGTTTCTCCAGCACAAAACTTTCCACATCGGGGTGCTTAATCTGAAACAAACTCATTATTTTTCTCCTCTCTTAATGCGATGTCCGATTGACATAGCCATGCGTATATGCGCCGGTACGATAGGCCACGCTTTCCACATAGGTAAGCAGGCATTCCTTCATCCCGTCCAGATACCGCTGGTAATGCTGAGCCATGAGCCCCTCGTTTGCATTGGGCTTTTCCATCAAAACGATGGCGAAGCTCCAGTCGTTGTCTGCGACAGCGACATAGAACAGGTCGTTTTGCATGATGGCGTTTGCCGACACACTATGACTGCGAACGCCTCTGTCCAGCCGGGTAAAGCTGGGGAAACGCTTCATGAAGTCTGCGGCGAACTCGTTGAGCATCGTGTCCCAGGCTTCCTCGCTGAGGTCCATGTCGAACTCCCAACCGTCATTTTCGTTGATGTCCTTGGTGTCCATTTCACTGCGGGAAAGGGTCTCGTCCTCGGCGTTGCCGCCGGTGCCTGCCTTTGACAGGCACCGGTAGATGGCATAGGGGTCTTTGTCGATGTACCACTGCCCCTCATACTGCCCTCTGGTCGTAAAGTTTCCTGCTGACATAGTTACTCCTCCTCGTTTTTGTTTTTGCCCTGCTGTTCCAGGTAGTCCTCCATGGGGGTCTTGCCATAGACCGCCTTGTAGGCCGCCTCAAAAGTCTTCCACGGCACGTTGTCCTCCATGTAGTCGTAGCCGAACTCTTTCAGGGAGTTCAGGTAGTCCAGGCCGCTGTCCCGCTGCATGCCAAACGCCTGGATGACCCGCTCCTTGCCGAAGACAGTCCAGGCATCAATGCCGAAGTTCGGGTCAGCCTCATCGGCGAGGGAGAAGCGGGACACATTCCACGCATCATAGCAGACCTTAGTGGCGTTGTCGTTGACAAAGTGGAACCCCAGGCCGAAGTTCTTCGGCACGTTTTTCAGGAGCCGCCACACAGCCTTCCTCGCCACGCGCTCATAGGGGCACTTGATGACGAACAGCATGTTGCTGCCAATCACCCGATACTGCCATTGCGTGTTCTGGTTGGTGCGTTCCTCGGCCTTGAAGGCGTCGTCAATTACCTTCTGGATATACCTGTCGATTGCATTGGTGTTCATTTTTTATTCCTCCTAGTTTGTTTTTTGTAAAACAAAAGCCGGCGCACGCTCTTCAAGCGAAACGCCGGCTTGTTGCCGAATTATGTAAACGTGCCTGTTACGGCAAAATGCGACGGGCTCATAGCCGATTACAGATACGTTTACAGGTAAAGTATAACATGGTTGCCGTTTACTGTCAAGCTGGCTCAACCGTATTTGCCGAAGGTGGCGTTTAGGCATGGGGAGTGCATGTCACTTTCCCCCTGTCAACCCACGCATCTTCTTAGATGTAGCCTCAAGCTCTTTGCTCAAATCCAGAAGGTCTTTTGCCATCTCAGAGTCGGGCAAATGCTCCTTCCGGTAGCTGACCACCAGTTTTTCAATGTTTTTGCTCGCCTTTTTCGCTTGGGCAATCGCCTCTCTGAGTTCGCTTTCCTGGCGGTTTTTCTTTTGGATGTAGGCAAGCTCTTTCAGGAACTCGTCCCGGTCAGCCAAATCAAACGTCGTCTTGGTTTCGGTGTCGTGGGCGACCCAATCACAAGCATCGCAACCGAGCCAGTCTCCACCTGTCTCGAACTCACCAGCTCTCATAGTCCTGATGTTCGGAGAGCCGCAACACGGACACATGGGATGCTCCCGGCGGAAGGAGTAGGGAGCCGCCGCCCAGCAAACCTGGAGCGACAATCCCCGCATTGCCTGAAACCGCAGCGCCTTGAGCACGATGCCCATCGCAGAGAAATCGCTCTCGGAATCCTTTGGCTCGCTGTCATGGATTTCACGGACGGCATGCACATACTGTACTTCCTCTGCCTCCTGGTACAGGAGTGCCCACTGGCAGATAATAACGAACGTCTCATCCGCACCCCAGCAGCCCAGTTTTGCGAAGGTGACTTTCCCGCCGTAATTGTCGAGGAACGCTATATCCTCATCTCTCATAGAGGCCGGCATCTCAGCTTTTGCGTCAACGACCTCCACCAGAGCCGCTGTCAAGACATCCGCCTCCTGGATGTCGTAGCTGTGCTTCTTACCCCAGTCGTAAATCGCCGGCTGGGAGAGCTGGCTATTATGGATTGCGTCCGAGAAAAGCTGCTGGAGCCGCTTGATGGTTGCCTCTTTATTAGGCAAATCGTTCGGGCTGTCGGAGACACGCCTCTTAAACTCCAACCACTTGTTAAGCCCCTCTGTTACATCGGAAATCATCATGACTGTTTTGCCTCCTTGCTCTTTTTCTCATCGCCAGCGGCCATCACGCACAGGAAAAGTCCGAGCCCAATGGCCGAAAACCCCAAGAACAGAGGCAAATAGTGGGTCAGGAAAATTGCCTGCATTCTTTCTCTCTCCTTTTCTTTCCTCTCGCTGAGCGGGAGCTTTACTTTTTAGGTTGCTTTCCGTCGGCCTCTCGCAGTTTTCTTTGATATATCAGTTGAAATGCCGACATTGTTTGCTTAGGCGGTTCTCTCTTTTGCTTGGATGGGTTGTTGTTGCAAGGGGAAATTGCTTCAACTTTTCGCATGTCCGCCTCCTTAGTTCGTGCTTATATTATACCATATTTTTGAGCTAATTGCAATACTAGATTTTGGCATATTTGAGCATGCTCAACGGTTTTCTGGCTTGTGGACGTAGCGCCCCGTTTTCTTGCACAATTCAACAACGCCCGACGCTTCCATAGCGGCATAGGTGCTTTCCTTCCCGCCTCTACCAAAACCGCTCACTTCTCTGCCGCCCCAGTTTCCGTTCAGGGCATCTATAGCATCAGACACGGTTACGACGCCAGCCCGCCTAAACGCCTTGATGACCCGTTGCGGGAGGTTCAAGACAGTAAAGGGTTCATCCAGCACAAATGGTTCCGCTCCATTCTCGCAGAGATATTGCTGCCCGGCTTTTGCAAGAGCGAACCCCATTTGCATATAGCATTTGGCGTCATAGTCGCTGCGGAGTTTTTCCACAACAGATTTAACGGTTGAACCAACATATGCGCCAGAGACGTTGAGTTCTTTGCCGGCGGCACGGCAGGTCATACTCTCTTTGAAGTGTAGCTTAATGATTTTTACTGTTTGTGGAGAGAAGCGGTCATTTAAAATGAAGTCGATGGCCTGCTCAATATCACGAGGCATCACCGGAATGATGTCCTTTAATTGTTTTGGAGATTCGCACTCAAATACCTTCATCATGAAATTGGTTGGCCAAGGGGCATTTTGACTTGAAGGTTTTTTACTTCCATCGCTCATGAGCGATGGGGTGAGTGATGGTGATGAGCGTAGCTTTTCCAGGATTGGTTCCACGACCTCCTTAGGTACCGCTTCACCGCTTGTATCCAACTCCGTGTCAATGACAGCGCTATGGCGACTAAACAGTACTGGATAAGCATCTGTAAGGGTCTGCCGTTCTTCCCCAGTCAGCAGCTTCCCCATAGCATAATGGAGCCTAGTCATGATATCCGTTGGAGCAGAAATGCGATATACATCTGGTGTTTCATTGATGCTATTGCCCCATAGGTCATCCAGGAGTTCCTCTAGCACAGCATCCTTGTTTGTCAAGAATGCTTGCCCGGGGTCTTTGATATCTATCCCCTCTTCCCAATAGGCTTTCAGGACACCTATCTTGGAAAGTCCATTGTAAATAGTACAAAGCTCTTTCTGCTTCCCGATTGGACGGTTGCCGACTTTCGTTTCAGCTTCCAGGTAGTCGATAATATCTCCCACCGTTTGCTCAGCAAACCGGATGCGCAGTTTCTTCTGTAACGATTGGAGCGGGACGATTACACCAGAATAATGACGCATTTCGCTTACTGACATCAATTTGAACTCTTCCAGCTCTCGCACGGTTTCGCTCAGCCCGTATTGGAACATACGCCGAACAGCTGGTTCCTGGCATTCGTCGATTGCCCTGGTGCGTCTCATATACACTGCCGGAGCTTTCATGCTCAACCGTGTACCAATTTCCTCGATGGGAAGAGCGTCCCGATAATAGTAGAGCAGCAGCTTGCTTACCGGAGCCGATAGCATGGTCATCGCCGCATCAATCGTATTCTCCAAATCTTCCGGTGGGATAGCATCTTCATCTGTGATGACAGTTTTCCATAGGTTTGTCGGCCACGGGAGCGCCGCAGTCGAATCTGACTTCGCAATCTTGATAGTCGCCGGTCTTGGTGCTACCCTGTATGGGATGTCCTTCCCCCACCGAGAAGCGGCATTCAAGATATCAAGATACTCAAGCTCTTCGTAAATGAGTTTGAGCGTTTCCTCAGTGATGTACTTCCCATCGTACAAAATCCCGCTCTCGGAGCGAAACCCATCGATAATATCCGTAATCGTGACATAGCCGTTGGCCCGCAGCCAGGCAATTTCACAAGCACCGATACCTTCAACCAAATTCAGAGGTTCGGATATCTTGTCACTATATTTCTCATTATAAAATTTAGTCTGCCGCTGCTTCCAAGCCCTGAGCCCGGATGTCAGGATAGACGGAAGGTGAGAGTCTCTAATGTGGCTGATAACCTCCACAAGGATTTTCTCGACGTCCCCTGTCCCCATCTTATGCCGGACGGCCAATTTGGATACCGGCATATTGTCCTTATAGAACTCCTGGATGATAGCCGCATATTCCGGTTGCGTACTGGTCGCATGGTCGAGTACGTAAACGATATCCCCAATCACCTCTGGACACGACTCCAGTACTGATTGGGATTGCATCCTTGACCAGCCAAGGATAGACATCAAAACATTGCACGGCCATGGCTCTTGAGATGTTGCGTCCAGGATGCTGATACTGTTCCTTGCTGTATTGGCGCCGATTTGCTCGTCGATATCTGTTTCTAATGCGAGGCAGGCACTTACAGCAGTTAAAGGTTTGGTGGTTTGCATGGTACTCCTCCTCCTTGCCAAACTGTCTGCAAATGTTGGCTAGGCATCCCTGCACACAGAGGCGCAGAGATGCCAATTTCAATCCTTATCTTAGCATATCGGCATCTCCAGTTCAAGGCATAATTGGCAATTTCGTACAAATCCACCACAACAAAAAAGCGGTGCGCCCGATATTAGGCGCACCGCTTGTGGCGTGTTAGGTGGAAGAGCTATCTTTCTCGGAAATTTCGATGTCGATGATGACTTCCTGGATGGCGCCACCACCGTCAAGGACATTGACGATATAGATGTTTCCGTCGCCGTCCTCCAGCTCAAATTCGTTGATAAAGCTCTCCTCGGTCTCGGTGCAGCACTCCTCGACGAACGGAGAGTTCTCATCCTTCTGCCGGAATAGGACAGCCTCCGCCCAGCTCGGGGCGTTGTCATCTCCGCAACAGCGGACATCCATGGCCATTCCGTTGGGGAACTCGACCTGATAGGAGATAGTGCTGCTCTCCCCCTGGTACTCATCTTCAGTCTTGGCATTCAGGTAGCTGTTGATGATATACAGCTCCTGGGAGGGAACCTTCATTGTGGCTCGATAGATTTTTGCTTTTTCCATAACAATCTTCCTTTCTTATTGGGCGGCTCCATAATGGAGCCGCCGTTTCTCGCTTCGTTTAATCCTTGTCTCTGTTGGCAATACGCCAAATGGCGTCCCGAAGCTCGGTGGTGAAGAGCCGCCGCATTTCCTCAGCAGGCATGTTGCAGATAGGCTTGACACCATCGAGTATGGCAGTGATTTTCGCCATGCTTTCTTCGATGACTTTACGGCCTTCCTCGCCCATGCGCTCGCAGGTGATATCCTCCTGAACCGCCAGGGAGCGATGAATATACATCAGCCCTTCCCTGGCCACCTTAAAGGCGTTGGTGTATGCCTTGATGGAGGCGGCGTTGCCTCTGACCCACTGGGACAGGAACTGTTTTGCCGCTTTCATACTCATCAGCTTTCCGCCACCCGGCTGTTTGGCTTCGCCAATCTGGCAGCGCCCAAACGGTGTGGACACATAGATGGCAAATTTCTTGCACTCTCTGTATGTCTCACCATAACGGGTCTTCTGAGGGCATATGGCAACAGAGAGGCACTCGTTTGTGGAGTAGCCCCAGTCCATGTCCTTGCCTTCTCCGCTTCTGAAACAAACCCGGTACTGATGCTCAAACGGGCAATCGCCCTTATAGCCGCCACCGACGATAACACATCCGTCGTGCTTGATGCAGACATCAGGCTTAGAGGCGATAAGCTGGAGCAGCTCATCCTCGCTTTTGATTGCTTTGGCCAGGCTACGCATCTGCTTGTATACGCCACTATATTTTACGAACAACGTGGCTTCATCGACTTCCATGGTGTTGCCCAATAAGAAATCATGCTGGAAAAATGCCCTACAGACATCCATCTGAGTGTTCAGGTCAAAGACGTAGAGCAAGTCGCCGAAGTGGCGAACCCACAGTTTATTCGTTTTTGTGTGCCAGACGTACGTATAGTCCTCAGACGTTTCAACGCCGTCGAGTTTGACCGTAGGCGGGACCAGGCAATCGTAGTTAGCCAAGTCAATAGGCTCCTCGTCAAAGCTGACCGGCCGCTCGCCAAATACAGCAAGCACCATCTCAGGATTGTTGGGATGTTGCTGTATAGCGTTCAGCAGCTCCAGCCCAAGCCCAGAGGGGTACCCATCTGCGCTGCGATAGCGCATATCAGTGGCAGTCTTCCCGTTTTCCGTGGTTAAGAGATTCGCTCTTGTCATTTTGCACACTCCTTTTATCATGGGGAGCCGATTGCTCGGCTCCCCTGTCTTCTATGAAGCAGAAAAACTTTTGATTAAAGTTTTTCTGCTTCGATGTGGACGTACTTACCTCTCTGCTGTTCAAGGACAGCCAGAAGGTTAAAGCTGTCGAGCTTCAGTGTATAGAAGCGGTGTCTGGGGCTGGCCCCAAATCCGAAGTAGGCAGACTCACCACCCTCGCACTCTCCGGTCAGATGACCAACTTCGTCAAACACGACTTCCACAGACGGGTCATCCTTCTCCGTATTCTCCTCGGAGGAATAGATTCGGAAGAGGATGTGGTTGGCGTCAATCTTGTCCGGGCTCATAGTCGATGTTTTTGCCCAATCGCACAGCTTACTGAACACATTGTCACTTGGGCCGCCCGGGCCGACTTTACGCAGCCCTTGCGGTCGAGCGAGATAGATGGAGCCGATGTCGTTCCCAGGATAGCACCAGCCATGCATATAGAGTTTGCACTCTGGTCGCCGGCGTTCCTCCAAGAACCCTGGCACTTCTTTCACGTCGTGCGGGTCAATGTAGTACGCTTTCTCTCCCTCTTTCGTCCGGATGACAACGATATCGGAGGTGATAAGATAGGGCGTCTCGTCTTCGAAGCCATCCTTCCCAAACCAATTGCGCATGCTTTCCGCCGTCTCATCGGTATCCACAAGCCCATTCCATTTAAGCTCATACCGCCAACTCTTTAACTCCTTGCCGGAGGCAATCAGGCGGTTGTATGGCTCGAACCCATAAGCCCAATAATCGAAGTCCCGGGTGTTCCTTACGGAGTAGACAAACACCTGGTTGGATTCCTGCTTGGGCTGGAGCGTAGGGAACGCCTTGCCTTCCTTGACAAAGGCCAGGATGGCCTCCGCCAGCTTCTCACCGCCAATGGACATGTCCAGGGCGGCACCGGTCCAGGTTCCCTTTGTCCCGTTGATGCCGTTCATCAGCTTGACCGCAGCCCCCTTCCAGTTGAGCAGGTTGAAGGTGTAGTCGTCCAACAGGATATCGGTGTCCTGGATGCCGCCGGGAACGTACTGGCTCTTATCTTCGCCGCACGGGCAGAAGATGCGGTGGTCAGCAGGCACCTCGGGAGCGTGCTCATCCAGCCAGGCGTTCTTCTCATCTACGGCGTATTTACTCTCAGGCATATACGCACTCAGAGTATACACTTCAATGTCCTTGCTGGCAATCAGGATTTGTGCCGCCCGCACCACCTCGGGGTGCGGGGCAAGGTCACGGAAATACCGAGGCTGAAGCAGTTCCTCGATACTGTTTGCAACCTTGAACACGGTCAAGGTGCCGTCCATATCGAAGAAGATACGCCAGCTTTTCTTCTTTGCCATTTCAATTCACTCCTTTTTAGTCGATTGTCGGCTCCCACATGAACTCATTCATATAGAGCTCATACGCATCATAGTGGCGTGTGTATCCGTTTTCCCGGACGTGGAGCTTCCCCTGCTCCCACAACGCTTTCAGCTCGGCAGCATACTGCTCGCTCTGATAAGCGATGTTGTGGTGGAGGCAGTAGGTAGTCCACATGCAACGCAGCCGGGCCATATCCCGGGTCTCCAGAATGGGGCAGTGGATGTTGAATGAGGCGTTCCAGGCATCTTCCTCCGTGCCGTAGATGATAGGCACGGACGTTTCCGGAGCCTTTGTGCCACGGAACCAGATGCCAGTCGCCTCATTTAACAGAGCCCAGCCAGTCCCGAAGGGCTTTGCTACCAGCTCGAAGTTCGGCGTCAGGGTCTGGCACTTGGCCTGCTTGATGGCATACTCCACCATAGCGTCAAATTCCGCCTGCTGGGGGTCAGTTCTCTTAATAGTTTCCATAGTTGTATTACCTTTCCTTTCGTATATGCTAAAAACCGCCACCTCTCAAAAGAAAGATGACGGTTTTTGCAAAAATTAAGTAAACGCACCAGAGCGGCGGATAAAGACGAGCTTTTTCAGCGGCAAGAGATACGTTTACAAATAAAGTATATCATTCCTGCTTTCCCCTGTCAAGGAGCATTGGTGCAGGAGATGCCGTATCCGCTATATTTTGAGCCCCCTGTGGATGGTTCCGACACAGCCGCCGGCGGCTCGATTCGGTTTGGCCAATCTAAGGCAAGGGACTTGCACCAGGCAAGCGGTTCCCGGATGTGCATTTTCATGCGAGTTCGGATGCCTTTTGTTGGAGCAGAAAGCACATCGACATTTTGGAAGCCAAACCGCTTCGCCAGCATCTTCGCCCGGCCAACGTGGAAATCGTTTGACACGATGGTCACCCTTGCGTTCTCGGTATCGATACCGACCCGCTCCATGACGCTTTTGGCGTTGCCGATGTTCTCTGCCGTCGTATGTGACCACGGTTCCTGCAACAATCGGTTTGGTGTTACGCCTCGCTTAGCCAGGTACAGTGCCATCGCCTCGGCCTCGGGGATAGGTTCCTTCGCCCCCTTGCCTCCGGTTGTTACGATGATAGCTCTTTGGTTCAACAACCAGCTCACGAAAGCAGTATCCAACCGCTCCCGCAACAGTTCAGATGGGCTGCCATCCGGCAGTATGCCGCAACCCAGGACAATAATAATTGGTATTCGCTCCACTTGGAATCGCCTCACTTATAGTATAAATATGGAATGTTTGCAAATATGTTGCAATTTCACATAAGAATATTGTAGCACGTCTACGTTTATGAGAACATTTCATTTGTGTTAAATTTTTTCTAACTTCCGCCAAACAATAGTGCAAGCTCCTCCCACTCAATAGTAGGAGGAGCTGTCTTCGCCTTAAGTAGTTCCGATGAGCGCAATGAATACGTTTGGTTTTACCAGGAGATATGTGCAAATACAAGCTGTTATCAGTCCGACAAACACGAAAACAAGTGGCAGACTAAACGGCCTCTCCGTCGGGATATAGTAATCATGGTCTGGGCTATATGGGTCATAGTAGAGTGTTACTGTGTCGCCTGGAGAGAAGCGTTTGCGTTCTCTTCCTGCTTTACTCTCCCACTGTATGGTTTCCCCGGTTGCCTTTGCGATTTCATATACTGGGACCCAAATGGTGTATGGTGTGATGCTTTTTCCCCAGTGCTCATACCGAAGCAATATTGCTGTTGTTTTGACTACACACCGCCGCTTCAGTCTGAGTTCATCCTTCACCCCAAGACATCCGAGAAGCAGAAACATCAAACCAATGATGAGGAATGTCCAAGCTACAACCTGTACCTGCAAGACGGTCATTGTTTTTCAGCCCCCTTGCTTGTCTTGGCGCAATCCGGGCAGAGGGTCATTTCTCCTATGCACTTCCAGCCATCTCGATAAGCCGCCTTTGAAAGCGTTTGCTTGTTGACCGCAAACCCATGCTGGAAGTCCGTACTCCAGCTCCGGCAACACTTATCACAAGTAATGTCAAAGTATGTCCGAATGCGAATTTTCACAATACATTTCCCCTCTCCTGAACTATCAAATATTATACCATATTTAGGAACAAATTGCAATACTTCCAAAACAAAAACAGGGCGTCCACAATTTCGCAGACGCCCTGCCTCAGTTTAATCGAGAGGGATTTTGCCGTGGAACGGCATGTCCAGACCGTTTTCTTTGGCGTCCCTGAGGAGCGCCTCAAAGTACTCCCGCTCCTTTTCTCCCAGATTGGGAATCGCCTCCTCCGCCAGAGAGAAGCGTCTTCGCCAGTCCGGCCAGTTCTCGGATGCCCTCTTCCCCCTGTGATATAACGCCGTTACACAGGAGACCGATATCACTGTGCCCGATGGAGATGCCCTGGGTCGCACCCCTTGCAATCGTGGTTAGAACCATGATGGTGCTGACCGTATTGGTCAGGTTTGGCTCATCGATTGGGAAGTTCTCGCCGCCGACCGGCTCTGGGATGGTGATGGTTCCACGGTTGTTTCTAAGTTCTCCGTGGCGCATAACTTCAAATGAAAACATGGTTTCCTCCTAATGTATGTATGGTTTTGGAGTGCTCTCCTTGATGAGCTCCCGCACGGTCTCGTTCATCCGATAGGCGTTGTTGTGCCAATCGACGATGAACTGGGCATTATTGGTGATATACACCACGCAGACCACCTCGCCGTCCTCGTCCTCGTTCTCAGGGAACCCATCGATGGTGTCGCAGGCCCAGGCGCCCTGCATATCCTCATCGTGCTTCAACTCATCGTGCCCCTGGCGGTAGGAGTTTTCGAAGCTAACCAATTTCTTTTCCATGTTTTTGCTTCCTCTCTGTTAATATTTTTGAATGTTCCGAATGTCGCCGTAGCACACAAACTCAGTTCGGAGCAAACATTCAGGCGGGATAATAATTTCCCCCTGGTCTTCCTTCTCCTTATCGTACGTCGCAATGGCTCGAAGGGCGCCGGCGCCATACCAGCAGCGGAACATGGCGAACCGCTCATTGAAAGGGTCGAAGGCTCCCATGTCTGGGGCAGCATAGATAACTCCTTCGCCAAATGTGTTGAGCATATCCCCGGACGGCTTCATGCCATTCACAAGGATACTTTTGACATTGTTGCTGTTGGTGACATGAATGCCGACACCAGGCTTGGACATACGAACCAGGATGCCGGCGTTGCAGTAGGGACTATGGCAGAATTTCGACAAATCATGGATTTCATCGATGTGAGCCATAGCAAACGCTTCCTGCTCTTCCGTGACAATTACAGCGTGATGCCTTTTTTCTGCCCTCTCAAAAAACTCTTTGATGTCCATATACTGCCCCCTTACCGAACACAGACAGGGCGAGGACGGGGAACTGGGTTCCCGTTCTCGTCTGCCCACTTGTTAAGGATGCGCCGTCCATTCAGGTCGATGCGCACCAGGCTGTTGGTGTAAGGGAGTGCCTTGACCCGCCAGTCCATCTGGTTGTTTTCCAGCCGGTCGTTGATTTCTCTTGCCCACCGGTAGAGCGTCGATTTCGACGCTCTACCAAGGCTCACGCTGTCGCTAATAGACAGCTCTTCGATAGTCAATGTGATTCTGTCTGCCATCGTATGTCCCTCCTGACTCTATCAGGTGTGATAGAAAATCTGGAGACACCACATGACTTCCCCGGACTTCCTGTTGGCTTTTTTCTGTGCCTCGGTGACACGCTTTTCAGCCTTCTTGACGGCGGCGTCGGCGCGCTTAATGGCGGCCTGTACGCTTTCGGGTCGCATGTCAGCGCGGCACATAGGGCAGAAGTTGGAGTGCAGATACTCCCGAGCCAGTCGGGAACCGCATTTCTTGCAGGATACGAACTGAGCCTTGACGTTGGCGTAGTGGATGGCGCCGTTCAGCTGCCCATACTTCATCCGGGCATCGTTGCGAGCCTGGATTGCTTCCCGCATCTCCTTACTCATCGGGGCATCCTTCCGGAAGCGAACTGCCACACACTGCTTGTCATGGAGGCGCAGCATATACTCCTCAGCAGCCTCCTCGCCTTCAAACAAGGGGACACCCTCCAGCCACTTGATGTCCATGCCCAGGCCAGAGGCACCTTCCCGCCGTCCTTCAACAGCAGCGATGCGGTCCCATTTCGCCTGGATTGCCTTCCTTGCCTCTTTTGAAATATTTTCGGGGTATACTTCATTCTCAATAGACCAACTCATGTTTACCTTTCCTTTCTTTCTTTTGATTTTTTTGTTTTTACACTTCAGCCATTTCGGCCAGGTCTCGATGGGCTTCCGCCTCGTTGTCTGCGGAGAAGACAAAATTGCCTTCTCCATCAAACACCTCGACATGCCCACGCACCCAGACAATGTTGAAATCCATCGTGCCTCCTCCTTTTCTTCTGGTTGTAACTACCGGCACTCACTTGAGCATAAACAGGTTGAGTGCCAGGTCTTCCAGCGTAGAGTAATGGTTCGGGCCACCTGTCCAGTCGGACTGATGCTTCATCGTCCGGTACAGAATGTTCTTGTACCATTCGCCGGAGATATCGCCGCCCCGGACATCGCTCACGCTGATGAAGACAAACTCGCCGGTATCCATGTTTTTAGCTACTGCCGTAAAGCAGTAGTGGTTGCCATGGAAGCCATGGAGTCGCCAGCCGATAGTCTTGAGCTTAGCAGAAAGCCGCCGCTTGTACTTCCGCTGGAACTCCAGGTAGTCCTCACCGGCATACGGGCCGGTAGAAAAGCGGTGGTTTTTGTAGGCGTTGATGAAGCGGTTATCTGCTCGGTAGTCTCGGAGCAGCGCCTCAGCGTCAGCCTTATCGCCCAAGCAATACTTCGCTTTCTCCAGGAATTGCAGTTCTTTTTGTGTCATTTTTTTCTTCACCTTTCTGTTTTTAATCTAAAAACCGCCATCTCCCGATAACGAAAGATGACGGTTTCTGCTGATTTTAGTAAACGCACCAGGGCGGCGGATAAAGACGAGCTTTTTCAGCGGCAAGAGATACGTTTACAGATAAATTGTATCATGTGCTTCCATTTATGTCAAGTATTGGGCAGTGCTAACGAAGTCCGGTTTCGGATGCCATCGACCCATCCGTCGTATACCAATTCAGTCCCTGAAAGCATCTGAAAGTCCTCCGGGTGAGTAGCATATGCTGGATGTGGCAGTTGAGCTATCCCGCTTGCCTCCAGAGCCTCTGCTACAAACTCTGAGCAGAAATAGCAATCCTCTCTAGGCATGGGGTGCCGAAGGAAGATAAGCACAAGTCCAAGCAGATTGTAGCGCAGTTCATTTTTCTTTGCCTTTATCTGCTTTATGTAATGCCTTAACTGGTTATATTCCACTTTTGACACCCGTAGTTTATACAGACGGCATGGTGTATCAGGGTGTATTGCGTAGAACCCTACCCCCGGTGCTTCAGCGACAAAGCCGCCCGGGAATGGCAACCGTGGATACAACCGGCCGAAACTATAATACGGGCCGCATGGTCCTTTCAGGCTGATTGAGGCATGTGTAAACTCCGCCCTGGACGCCACGCCAATAAGTCGGGATAATACTGTTGTGGAGCGGGACAACATTATGTAAATCGTTCGTTCGGTTGCCACGACCGCCATCTCCTTTCTCGTAGAGTATACCATAGGTTGGGTTCTCTGACAATATTTTGCTTTTCAAAACTTGACTGCGTTTCTGTACCGTGTTATACTTTAATTGTAATCGTATCCTTTATTGCTGGAAAGCACGTCGTTTTTCACCTAATGGGTGCGTTTACTCAATTCATCGAAAACCGTCATCTTCTTTTGAGGGATGGCGGTTTTTAGATTAACAACAAGGAGAAAAAGAAAATGAACAACAACGGAATTTTGAACAAGGACTTCTCTGCCCACGTCCAGTCGGCGTTCGCCGACGTATCCAGCGTTCGCATGAAGTACGGTGACGACGTCTTCACCGCCGCCAACTTGATTTGCAAGATGGACCACCTCGATGCTGAGGTTTCCATCGAGGACAAGGTGCGGCTGGCCTGGCGCATCGTCGCCATGAGCTACACAACCGACGAGTCCCGCTTTGTGGATGCGGACTACGTCGACGCCATCGTCAACTTCGTCAAGTCGGTGTCTGTGCAGAAGCTGCTGGCGCTGGACGACATCGAGTTTGAGGCTGCGTTGGTGGCTATTGCTCAGTTCAAGGCTGAGACATACGCCGACGAAGAGCACAAAGACCCCGAGGTCTTGCTCTTGGACATCTACGAGGACTAAAACGGCACGCCGCCGGTTCCAGGAAACTGGAGCCGGCGGCTCTTTTGTTACATTGAAGTAACAAATTTTTTGTTTTTAGCCCAGATTCACAAATGCCATCTGATATTCCGCAGTCTGGTCTTTGCTTCTGGTTCCGTCTGGCATGGTCTCAGAACATTCTTTCAGCTCTTGCACAGGGACTTTGGAGATGACCCGTTCCAGCAGATGGAAACCATTGATGACATCCTTGCCCTTGCTACCAATCCCATGGAGCCGAACAACGATGCCGCCACCCATTTCCAACGCAACCGCCACAACTTGGGTCAGCGCTTCCCGGGCGTCCTTTATTTGGTCTTTGGCGATATCTTTTGGAAACACGACCGAAATGCTGTTGCTCTCAAAGTCCTCCCCATCATCGGCCGCAACCGTAACGGAAACAGTGCGGTCGCAGTCGTGTTTGAAGATGTAGTCTACCAGCGCAGCGACCTGGTGCTGCTCCTCCTTGGACAAGCACACCTCCCGGTCGAAGATTTCATCGTACGCCTCCCCGCTCCGGTCGTTGTACTCATCCATGCCAACACGCAAGACAAGCGGCATCTGCGGCCAATTTTCCATCAGCGCTTTGAAGAGCCGTTCAATATCCTGCCTGTGATACAACTCCTGGAAGAACGCACAGCATTCGTCCCGAAGCGCCAGCACTTCCTTTTCGTTGTTGGTGCCGCCAAGAGTATAAAGAGCTCTTGCGTTTTCCAGCCCGATAAAGGCAATGATTTCGCAATATCGAAGACTTCCACCGCACTTCTGCTCATAGTTGTGGTATCTCTCGCAGATAGTGGCTCCATCAACATCCGGCGTCTGTCGAGGTTTCAGCTTTTGCGGGTGGCTGCGAGCTCTTACCTCTTCAGGAGTTCGGAAGTATTTTGGCGACGTTTTCGCTTCCTCATACAATACTCCAAGCCGCTGCCGGTCGACTTGGTAAAGCTCCGCAATCTTATCCAGCAACTCCGGAGCGGGGAGCGAGATGCGGTTTTCCCACTCCGCAATGAGCTTCTTTGGCCAGCCCGTCTTTTTCGACAAGACACCACGGCTTAGGTGGATTTTGTCTCTGCCTTCTTTCAACGCTGTGTTAAATAGCACGTTCCCCTTCTCCCCTTTCAATCCAGTGAGACGAACGCCGATTGATATTCCGTCTTTCTCGCCCGCTCAGAGCTGCCGTCAGGGTTCCGCTCATAGATATCCCGAAGCTCAGCGGCTGACATCTTCTCGATTTGGTCACCGCCAATGCTGAACCCGTTCAAGACATCCTTGCCATCCACCCCAATTCCAATGAAGCGAATGACCATACCGCCGCCGTGTTGCATAGCGGTATCTACGCACTGTGCAAGCACGCCCTTTGCCGCCGCCGAGTTGTCCTCCCTGATATCCGCCGGGAATCGCAGCCCTTGAGTCTCAATCTTGCCATTGACTGCAGCGGTCACAGACACTTGCTTCTCACAGTCATGACGGAAGATGTAATCGACCAGAATGTCCCGCTTTCGGGCTGCCTCATCAGAGACTGTCGCCGGCTTCTCGAACGCATTAGATTTCTTCTTCTCCCACCGCTTGGCTTCCTGCATCCCAAGTCTGAGGATGGTTGGCATAGTGCCAAAATGAGCCTGCAGCTGAGCGCCAATAGCGGCGGCATTCTCTTGTTGGAGAAGGAGCTCATAGAACTCCCCACATTCCCGGCGCAGGTCTACTCTCTTACGCTTGTGCCCGCTTGCAATGACTTCTTGTGCCCGCATTTCCTCTTTGATGACAAAGTCTACTACCTGCTTAGTGGGGAGTACCCCACCCGCTCGTCGCAGTTTTAGTTGAAACCGCTCCTGGATGGTCGCTGGCTCCTGACGGATGATGTTCATATGAATGATTTTCTCGCTGTAATCAACCCCGGCTGGTGGATGTACAACTCCGCCTGATTTCTTTCGCATGTTTCTCTACCTCCATAATTTCTGAATTTCTGTTTTCGTCGAGGTATATTATACCATATTTTAAAAGTTTTTGCAACATGGAATTGTGTTGAAAGAAAACAAAGAAGCGGTCGCTGGAGCGACCGCTTTGGTATATACGTTAGAGCTCGTTGGCGCAGGCGTTTTCTTTCACTGCCTGGGAGCGTTTTAGTGGAAGAAATGACGCTCTATAGCTTGAGATGTGTTGGTAGTCTCCATCACATCGGCTTTCCTTCTTCCAAAATGCCGTTCCAGCAGGAGGAGCACGCCACTGGTTCCTTCCCTGTCTCAAGCTCGCTGACCCGTCGGGCAACTTTTAATGCTACCTCTTCGGTAAGCTCAAATCGTCTGAGTGGCACCTCGACCCTGCGTAGCACCTCTTCTTCATTGTGCGGCAACCACGGCAGCCCATTCGGTTCGAGCCGTCCCACTGCAATGGCACCATTTTTTTGTTTTGCAACCAAGTACCTTGCGCCAAGGCATGGGATATCCACGATAAATGCTGTTGGCGCCTCAACCATATCTGCTTTGGAAACTATGACAGGCTTTGGTTTTTCCCTCTGATTCCAATATATTTCTTCTTCTGACGGTTCGCAAGCAGGAGCATCCAAGGCTTTCGGCTCCATAGGTTCGGAGGATTGACCTTCCACTGAAAAGCCGTTAGCGGCAACCATCGCTTCAAACACCGATTGGCCTTCTTCCTTGTCCGCCTGAATAGGCAGATAGATACTCTTGTGCAACACCGCCTCACCCATGCACTCAGACGCTTTTGCAACCGCAAGCCCTTTCCACTCGTCCGTCCCTGCGGTGAACGCTTGCCAGCGTCCAATTGCGGGGTTTTTGGGGTCCCAGGCCATAAGATGGTCAAATTTTTCTTCAAGAACGGACAACGGCTCTCTTAAAAGCATACGTATCCCGTTCGCATCGCAAGAGTAGGATGTTGCATCCCAGGTCAAGGATGATTGGCGCAAATGCTGTGGCGCCGTAAGAATAAATAGAGTTGCCGCTGCCAATACAGTTTTCGCCATCATTGATATTGCTGATGTATCGTTTATTTTACCGCTTTCCCTGGATATAACGATACTGGCATAACGAATTGCCAGTGCTTCATCCATATCCGGCATTCCTCTATATAGCGGGAGGACATCAGCTGGCGCAACCGCTGCAGTGTAATGACTGATACCCCCATTGTCATCTTCTATCGCCAGTGCTTCCCCCAGCTTATACACCTTAACAGGCTTAACAGAGCCATAGGCGCAGCCGCTGCCTCGCATTTTTACCTCAGCCGCTCTAAAAACATCCGATGGCCGACGGTGAGCCAGCATTGCTGCATTTTCGATGTATTCCAGCGCAGGGGTTCGCTTCCCTTGCTCATAATGTAGAACCGTCTGAGGTGAAACCTGCATAGCCTCAGCAAAAGCCGTCTGGCTCATACCCGTTTCCTCCCGGAGCCGAATCAGCTCCTTGCTCATCGTTTCAACCAGTGTTCCCATTGGAACACCTCCTTTCTTAGTACAAAATCATCGTACACCCAAACAAATGCCGCTGTGAAGCATGATTTTGTCTAAATGCACGATGATTTTGTTGAGGCTGTTATTTTGGGAGCTGTTCTTTCGAGGGCGCATTCTCGACGTTTTCTTTCCACCAAGAAAGGAGTTTTTTTCCGCTCTCGGTCAATTCCGCATAGAGGCAATCCCGGATAACGGGCATGGGAGGAAGTTCCTGCCCACTATTGAGTTTCTCTTGGTAGTCTGCATATGCCGCCAGATACTCTGGGTCATCGTCGCCGAGCTTATTTCTGATTTGGAAATATTCCGGCAGGGCAGACCCAACTGCATAGTTAGTTGCTAAGTACCGTCTGTAATAGGTGCCCCGCTGGAATGGCTGCAAATTTTTGCCTTCGACCAGCCCGACGGCACCCTCGGTGAGTTCCCACACTATCGTATCGCTATCAACAGAATTGACGAAAGTCGGTTTTTCAATTTTCCTCGCAACGATGGTCTGTCCATCATTCGCTTCAGCTACCTTCAGCAGCTTTACAACTTCCCCCAATTTTTTCATTCTGTCCCGCCCAAGCAGGGTTATAATATCATCCTGTTCGAGCTTCCGGTAATCAAATAGCTCTGCCGCATTGTGCTTTATGAGGTAGCGAGCAACGAACTCTTTGTTCGAGGCGATTTTCTTCCATAGGCTATTGTGGATGCCAAGCAACCGGAATGTTCCGATGGATTTGACGTAATCGTATGGGAGATTTGCCAGCGGCGTGAGTTCTTTGGCGGTCAGCTGGATTTCTTGCTTGCCGCCCTTGTTGAATTCATCCTTCACCGTCCCTGTATACTCCGGTACCCGGCCGCCGTAAATCAGCTCCATGCCGAACAAGTCTTGCTCCTCTTCCGTCAGTATCATATTGTGGATAGACTTCCACTGCACCAGGCTGAACAGAAAATCCGGGAACTCCCTGTCTGGTCCATCCACCTTAGGCAAAGGTGCGATATCGTCCAGGAACTTCCGAGCAAATTCGTCTCTATCCAGTCTATACGCCCTGATGACTGCATTACAGAAAATTCTTTCTGGGCGTGTATCACTCTCCCATTTCTCAATGGTTTTGACTGTAACGCCAATATCTTGGGCGATTTCTCCCTGTGTTTTCCCTTGCCGTTCCCTTGCTGCTCGCAACATATCGTTTAATTGCATATTTGCCCCTCCAATTCCTTTGGTGCTCAGTCTGCTGTCCCAAATTATACCATATATGGGTTCGCGAGTCAAACACTTCTTCTTGCTTCGACGTTGCGTACAAGTGAGCAACTCCTTGTTGTGTTGAGTGGTGGAGGGCCGTCACTTGTACATGACGCCGAAGCAAAATAGCCGCCGCCCGGTGGAGGACAGCGGCTATTTCAAAATTCTTTTTAGCTGAACGGCGTGTAGTCCAGCTTCTTATCTTTCAGACGGTCAAGGATATATTTGCTGGACAGGATGCGGTCAAACTTCGCCGGCGTATCCACGACTTCTTTGCGGAGCAGGCGGTCGACGAACGCCTGGATATGCTTCTCCTCGGGTGAGAACCCATTCTCAGGCGGCTCTTCGTCTTTCTGAAAAGCCTTCGCCACGGCCTTTTTGATGGTTACGGTGGCATAGGTCGCAATATGCTCAGCGAAGCTACGCTCCATCCAGTAGCTCATCTTTGTCTTCTTGAACTGGTTCCCCAGCTTTTTCACTCGCAGATATGTATCCAGCTCTCCGCAGCTTACCCACATGGCGGCGAAGCAGTAATTGACCTCGCCATCGTTCAGGTTTGCCAGATAATCCAGCGGGTCGGCGTGGATTACCTTCACCTTGTCCTTGTTTTGAACCTGCGGCAGGATATGCTCGTTGAAAATGTTGATGACGTCCTCGTTGGCATCGACGATGGTCACAGAACTGACGTCATCCTTCAACGATACCATATAGGGGAAGTATCCCATACCGCAACCAAGCACCAGCACATCGCCGGCAGCCTCTGCGATGTGACATTCCATGGTGGTGATTTCACCAGGGGTCACAGGCACCACATCATCTTCTCCGTTGCCCTTGTTGAGAACCGGGAGCATAACAGGCTGTTCAAAGAAGCCGACCTTAGGCACATCAACGCCCCAAAGGCCGCTCTCCGACTCGTCCCACCAGAAAAGCTCATAAGCCGGCAGCTTCTGCAGGCTCAGTGTAGCTGCCCCAGACTTGCAATCCTTGATTTTGATATCCCGAAGGAATGGGTTCGCATCCAGCTCAGCCTGTGTGAAGATGCGCATATTGACCGCCGTCTTCATATACAGCGGGCTTCCGGCCAATGTCTTAGAGCACATGCAGTTGGCGGTCAGGATGGATGTAGCCATCAACTTTTTTTCATCCTCCAGCGTCCACTTACCAGCCAGCTTCTCCTTGTCTCTCTTGTCGTAGGTCGTCTGGACTTTTTCGTTGAACTCCTTGACCGCATCTGCGTTATCACCGTCAAGCAGCGCCCAGCCTCCCTCCGTTCTGGGCATAATGAAGCCCTCAAACTCCCCATAAAGCTGGCGCATGGCCTGGTACCGAGGGAGCATAGCCTTGATGGCTTTCGTTGCAACAATTTTCACTCAGTTTCTCCTTTCTCCGTTCGCATTTTATGCAACGGAACATATTTCAGGTCTTTTCGGCCGAGCTGTGCTTGGATATAATCTCGGCTAAGAGCCTTGGTCAACTCCTCCGTGCTGTCGATTACAATATCGCCGAGCAGTTCCTGCGCAATAAACTCGACAATATGCTGTTCTTCCCAATCAGCTTCTCTCTTTGGCGGCTCTTCTCCGATTTCCGCTTGCAGTTTCTTGCAAATGAGCTCCGATGCTTTGCGGATACATGCGTGGATGAAGCTATCCTCAATCCAAAGGGATGTCTGCATCTTATTGAAGCGATTACACGCCACCTTGGTCTGGAGAAAAATATCGAAATCGACGTTGGTTCTCCAAATGTCTGCAAAGCAATAGTCGTACTTCCCATCTTCAAGCTCATTCAGGAACTCGATGCCGTCCGCACAGATAATGCGGATTTTTTCTTTATGCTCAAACTGTGGCAGGATGTGCTCCTCAAAGAGATGGATGGCAGCTGGGCACTTTTCAACGATGGTTACCGATTGGACGTCCTCTTTGAGGGAAACCATATAGGCGTAGTACCCCATACCAAGTCCAATCGTCAGGACGTTGCCGGTTGCCGCATCGACTGCCGGTGCCATTGTATTGATTTCATTCGGCGTAATGGTCATCCAGGTCTCTCCGTCCTGCATGACGCCAGGATAGCGTACCTCTTCCTCAAAAAATCCGATTTTAGGGACGCTTGCTCCCCATCGCCCGATAGCTGTTTCATTATACTCGAAGTATTCGTATGGGTGCAGAGCACCATACCCAAGAAAGAAACCACCATCCCAAGTCTTCTCTATCTTGATGTTTCGGTAGTATGGGTTTGCTTCCAACTCTTCTCTTCGGCATATGTGCATGCTGTCCGCAATGAGTGCAAACAAACCAGAATCAACGGCAATATCTCTGCATTTTGCATCTCCAAACAAAAGGTCAGTTGCCAAGACCCTCTTAGCATCATCGAAAGTCCACTTGTCTTCCTGTCTGGCTATCGAGTTATGCTTGTCCATAACTTCCGTTACGCAATGGTCTAGTTGCATGCGAGCTTCTTGTGTTGAATCCGAAAACATGACCCCGCCATATGTCTGTGGGAGGATTTCTTTGCTGTATTGCCCAAGAAAACAGAGGATATCTTTGAGTGCTGGAATAGTCGCCCTCAGGTCTTCTGTTAAAACAATTTTCAAACAGTGTCCTCCTCCTGTCCATTTGCCGGGTCGTAGGCGACGTAATTGAGCTTCTTCGAGCTCAACATCTTATCCACATATTCGATAGAAAGGATGTCCTCATACTTCTTCCGCCCGTCCACGACCTCTTTCTTGGTCAGTTCGTGGATAAAACGTTGGACATGACCGGCCGCTCCGCTTGCCCACGGAAACCCAGGGATAGTCTCATGCTTCTCCAGAGCGATTGCTTTCTGCCTGGCGTGTTCCATATCAACTGCCAGTCCGCTCAGCAACGAACTCTGCAAGCTGCTTTCCATCCAATACTCGATTTTCGTCTTCCTGAGCTTGTTCCCCAGTGACTTGATTTGCAGATACAGGTCAGTCTCCAGGCTGGATGTCCACGGTGCCGCCAAGCAGTAGTCGAAACTGCCATCCTCCATTTCTTGCAGGTACTGCACTGGGTCAAACACCGTTACATGGATTTTCTCCTTGTTTTGGAACTGCGGCAGGATATGCTCCGTAAATAGAGCGGCAATATGTGGGTCGGCCTCTACCACGACAATGGATTCCACGTTTTCTTTGAGCGAAGCCATGTATGGGAAGTACCCGATGCCGCAGCCAAGCGCCAGCACACGGCCGCTCAGGTTATCGGAGCCGACATGCAGAGCCATGGTGTTGATGGTGCTTGGAGTAGCATTCGGCCAAGCGCTGTTCGGTCCGATATCAATAGATGGCACCTGTACCTCTTCCTCAAAGAAACCGAGCCTCGGGACGAACGTTCCCCAGGAACAAGGAGCCATGCCCTCGTACTCAAAGAGCTCATGAGCATGGAATTTGTCGTGGGTCAGCGTTGCGTTGCCGCTGCTGACATGCGGAATGTGGATGTTTTTAATGAATGGGTCGTTGTTGTACTCATCGGCATCACATACCATTGTGAGCGCGGCGAGCAGCCCACCAAACTGGCTTTTACCATATTGGTCACCACATGGCATGTTCTCCAGCAGCACACTCGACGCAAACGTTTCCTTGATGCTGTTGATAGTCATTCCCTCAGGGACGTCGTCATGCTTTCGGAGGTCATCGTATGCCGCTTTGCACATTCGGTCAAATTCCTTGACCGCCTCCGGGCTGCCATCGGTAAATCCGAACCCCCTATCGACGGTGGACAACATCTGATGCAGGAAATTAACAGAGAGGTCTCGCAACCCATCCGTGTCCTCAAGAAACTTGCGGAAGTTTTTCGTCAAGACAACTTTCACTGGTTTTCCTCCTTCCAGGAATCGCAGGCATATTATACCATATTTTACGCCATATGGCAAGAAAAATTTCGGTTTTGCAAAGCAAAACCGCAGACGGGAAACCGCCTGCGGTTGCAATTAGGTCGCCTAGCTTATAATACCTGTGACCAGCGCCAGCGCTAGTAGCCCAATCGAGAAGACGAAGGTTACTAGCCCAAAGAAAAATGATGCTGCACAAGTTAGTTTTGCGATAGTTGTCAGCGGTCCGGGTTCCGCCCTCTTTACAAGAAATTTGCCGATGCGAGAAAGTATGATAGCAGATATCCCAAAGAAGATATTACAGGTGACGAACGCCATTATGCTCATAAGGAACGCAAATAAAGCCTTCCTGTCAGCCGCCTCTTGGGGGCGTCCATTTATCTGCCGCTGGCGTTGCTGCATTGTCGCTTCGTTCACACGATTGATATCATCCATTGTGCTGACACGTTTTGATGGAATTGCCTTTGGCTCTAGTCTCCCTGTTTCTTCTGCTTGTTGAGCCCTCTCAGTAACCCTCTTTTTCTCCCGTTCCACATCATGGATTTCAGTTGTATCCCCCATCCTGGCACGCCATTTTGCGTCTGTGTCCATACCAGCGATGAAATCGTCTTCACGCTTTTTCCCAAAGAGCAACACAAACATCTCCCTTCTTTGGTGTTCCTTTTCTTATTTTACAATACTTTCCGGGCAGAGTCAAACAAAAGCCGCTTGCAGATTGCGTTTTCTTCTGGTATATTAGATTTGCGTTCCAGCCAAAGGGAACAGAGTGCCTCAGTTGAGGCATCCGGCGGAAACGCACGAAAAACGCACGGTGTTGCTATCAAAACGCACGCCGTGCGTTTCCTGTTGTATTTCTGTTTCAATTATGGCAATTTCGCCGTAATTGGAATTGTTTCGCTTTGGAAAAGCCTTCCTCATATATCCCAAAAATGGTAATTCGCTATTGCTATTTGGTCTGAAATATGGTATAATATGCTTGTGAAAGCGAATGAAGGGAGCGAGCAATATGGCAGGAGCAATCGAGTATTCCCCTCTTACCTACGCCATCCTGGAGGGCAACATGGAGCGGCTGGAGAAGAAGCTGACTCGCATCGAGAAGAAGTGCCAGAAATATGGATGCCAGTTCCATTTCAAGGTCGTTGGCGAAGAGCACCGGAAGTTGAGCGTCGGCGAACCTGAGTGTGAACCAATAATGGCTAAGTTCTACATTGTGGAGGCGGAGGGCTTGGCCATCATCAACGACTGGCGTTTCATTGCCTCCATTGAGCACACCCCGGGCGGCAATATCATTCGTGGGGTCACCGGTGTTGAAGTCCCCCAGAAGTACTTCCATACTGGCGCCGCCTGCGAGCATTGTCAGCGTATCCGTTCCCGCAAGGATACGTATCTCGTTCAGAACGTGGGAACGGGCGAGTTCAAGCAGGTCGGGAAGAGCTGTTTGAAGGACTTCACCAATGGGTTGGATGCGGCCGCCGCCGCACAGTTGCTGGATGCTATGGAAGAAGTTATCCATGGTGAGGCTCCCATGGAAGGATATCGGGTCGCTTCCTATATCGGCCTGAACGATTGGCTCCGATATGTTGCCGAGACCGTGCGGCATTTCGGCTACGTTAAGCGTGACAGCTACGACTCCGCAAACGGCGCCACCTGTACTGCTGACCGTGCCGAGATATTCTACTGCATCGACAACAATTTGCCGGTTGGTGTAACTGATAAGGCTCGCCGGCAGTACTGCGATGAGATGGAGAAATGCGGGTTCAATGCCAACTCCAAAGCGGCGGCATCTACCGCAGCGGCCGCCCTCGCATGGCTCGCTGAGCAAGAGGCGGTTGGAAACTACATGAACAACCTCAAGGCGGCGTGCTCTCTCCAATGGCTTGGGCATAAGCACCTCGGGTTGACCGCCAGCCTCATCGCCTCCTACAACCTGTCTGTCGAGCGGGAAGAGAAAAAGAAGCAGAAGGATGCGCAGGCGGCGCTTGAGGCCAGCCGGTCTCAGTGGGTCGGAGAGGTTGGCAAGCGCATTGATATCAAGGTCGCCGAGATGACCTGTATCACCGGCTGGGATACCGCCTATGGCTATACCATGCTTCGCAAGATAGTCGATGTGGATGGCAACGTATACACCTGGAAGACTTCTTCTTTCGTGGAGGACGGCGTCGAAGCTATCCGAGGCACGGTTAAGAGCCACAGCGAATACAGAGGAGTCAAGCAGACGGAGCTAACCCGATGCAAGTGCAGTTATGGGGAGCAGAAGGCGGATGATAGCGCCGTCCCCTGGTAGAGGAATAGCCCGCCGCCGCTCAGGATGGCGGTGGGAAAGAGAAAGGAGATTATCATGAGCGAGAAATATAGCAGAGAGAATGACCAGAAAATCCTTCCTGAGCTGGTGAAGCTGTATGCCGCCGATGTGGGCTCCGGTTGGCTTGGGTCTTGGTATCTGCTCCACGTCGGGATTGACCATGTCCGTGACAAGTCGGAGCGGATGTTCCGGGATGAATGCGAGCTCAGCGAGGCTGCTGGCGGAGAACTCCCGTTCTACCTCGACATTGAAAGAGCCTGCAAAATGTTTGCATTTGCCAAGAAGCTGTCCGGAATGACGGACATGGGCATCGCTGCCTGGCTTGCGGCGATTGGGAAAGAAAAGGAACTGGAAGCGCAGGTAATCGAGGCGCTTGGTGTTAAGGAGGGACAGTAATGGAAGATATGGTTCAGGAGTTGCTTCCCAATTTCGATACGGGATTTACAGGCGCCGGTGGCGTCCAGCTCCATGTTGGGGACAAGGTTCTTCTGTTTGGAGTGCCATGCAATGTGGTTATGCGGTATGGCTCCTTTGGGCTCGAAGTGGTCAACGAGGTTATCCCCTGGGTTGATATCATGAAGCGGACGGATTACAGCGCCGCCGAAGGCAAGTACGGCCTCAAGGCTTGCATGGATAAGTCCTTTGTTTCTTTCTGGGAGCTTTTTGCGAACCAGTCCGTTACAAGAGGACGGAGCAAAACCACTGAGTTCCCCTTCATCCAGTCGGTGCCTGGCACAGAGTTGTCTAAGCGGTACGGCGTTGATTACTTCCTTCCGAGCCAATCGTTCTACCACGCAGAGGTAGAACGGGTCAAAAATGGCTCGTATGGGGAGTCAGATATTCAGGTTTACATCTCTTTCCCTGTTATCTCCCTGGATGCAAATAGCCGCCACACCCTAAGTTCTTTCATCTCAAAGGTGTCCAGGAACCAGCTGAAGGATGGCGTCATCCTCCGCCCCGATAAGTACAACTGCTCCGACATCCAGACGGGGCAATACAAGGCCGATATTTTCTGTCGGCCGGGCTGGGACTTCACTGCCGCCAGCAAAGAGGCTCTTTTTGAGATTGGGAAGGACGGCGCTCAGTACCATCCGCCGGTTGGTGAGAATGAGGCCGATATGTTCAAGTTGCTGGACGAGGCTCGCCTCATTTATTTGACCGATGGGGAGACCGACAAGTTCAAGGAGGTCTACCGGCAATATATGGATGCCTTCCTTCCTGCTATCCCCCGCTCCTATCGTACGTTCTACACCGACCTGTCCATCTGGGTTTAACCCGATGGGCAGGCTAAAAAAGAAAGGAATGAACCGTTATGTCTACCTTCGCAGAAAAATTAGGTTTTAGCCCCGCCGCCGCTGCCACATTTAGCCGGCTTGCTCCCGCTCCGTCTACCCCTCGCATCGAATATCCCGATGCCTTTACATCGAGGCAATGCGGTTCGTATCGGACAGTTTTTGCCCCTCCCATGAACCGTGAAACAAAACGGGAAGCAAAACGAATATTTGGCGCAGGCAAACCTTCCTTCGTGGCAAAACGAGGCATGCACTTTGACGCCAAGAAAGCAGTTATCTCCAATGTAACTCAGGACACTGTTGAGATGCATTGCTTCCAGGCCGGTACGGAATTTGCCAAGAAACTCGGTTATGAGGCAATCGAGATGTTCCGCATTGTAGCGGAAGACAAGCAGATTTCCCGGCGCTTGGCGAAAGACAGCCGCTTACGGCTGGCCTGGGCTGGCTACGTCGCTCGAACCCTGTTCTCCCATGGCCGGGAGGTTCCGACCTGTTACCTCCCCGGGAATGAAGCCGGAAACTGTGATTACCTCCACTTCGCCAGGGAGCTCGGTTATGACCGAGATGCCGAGTTGGGGCAGTCTATCGTTATCGCTCTGAGCGGAGACATGGAGACAGACCTTGCCACGAACTTCGTTGCTCGCAACCTGAGTAAGATGCCGGTTGGTGAGTTCCGCCATCATATGGCGTCGCTTTACACAGAGGCGTTTGCCTCTGCTGCCGCCTGTATTATCTCTGGTATGCATGGGTCTGAGCTTATCCCCAGAGTGGAGACTACCGCCGCCGGCATTGAGAAGTTCTTTGACGAGCTGATGTCCGTTCCCGCTCCTAAGAACAATGACCTGTGGAACTATGCCAGGGAGGCAAGCCTCTCTGCGATTTGGAACGGAAATGCCCAGATGCGCACCTCTCTCACAGCCCCCGCTTCCGTTTCCATGAAGGACGGGACTATCGTCTCCACCATCTTGCCCGGTTACACCACAGTTGACACACGCCCCGGAACTCCTTCCGAGAACAGCAGTTTTGGCCCTTGCTATCAGCGGATTTTCGGTGACGAGGTGCGCACCAATGATGCCTATGACGAAAATGCTGAGCCTGTCACAATCTCGTTCAACGAGGCTTCCATGTTGCAGTCTGCTTTCAAGGAAGATGCCGCTATCTGGGCAGAGCGTCGAGCTCTTGAAGCGGCTCGCCAGGCTCGTTCCGAGAACCGCAAGGCGCAGAAGCGCATCAAGGAGCTGGAGGCGAAGCTGGCAAAGGCTTTAAGTGAAATCGACCGTCTCAAAGGCGCCACCGCTCCCGCTAGTGGGAAAATCATCGTTGAGGCCGGTGACATGGAGAGTTTGAAGCGTCAGCTCCAGAAGTACGAGACCCGAGCCATCCGCCTGGAGAAAGAGAACGCTGACCTCAATGCCAATACCGAGAACATTGCGACTGCCCGCCGGGAGGTCGCAGAGCTTCGTCAGAAGTTGGCGGAGCGGGACGCTCAGTTCGATGCGCTTGTTCGTTCTCTGGAAGCAGATGAAGATGAGCAGGCTGAGGATGAAGCCGTTGTTGATACATCCGTCTTCGATGACCATAGCATTCTCGTTGTTGGTGGACATCCGAACCTCGGTCGTGTCCTCCAGGAGGTAAGTCCGAGTATTCGCTTCTTTGGTACCCGACGGCCTCCGGATGACGCTGTGTTCCACGCAGACATGGTTTGGTTCCAGACCAACTTCATCAGCCATAAGACATCCGTCCCTATTCTCGATATCTGCCGACAGTACAACATCCCCGTCCGGTTCCTTCGTGGCACCGGTCTTGTCCCAAACCGCAACCAAATCGTTCGTGAGACCCAAGCGTTTTTCAATAGCGCTGGGCTTGCTGGCGAAGCAGCGCAGTGAAAGGAGGTAGACACACATGGAGTCCTTTTCTCCCCTATCCGCAGTAGAGCGAGCCCTGTTAACGGCCAAAACCGGTGGCTTAAAGCCCCCGATTCCGAACGATAAACGTATCCGAAAAGCCGTTCTCGCTGGCGAAGCAGAACTCATCGACGAACGCCGCCCTCGTATTGAGTTGAGTGAGGAATTAGCGAAGGGTATCGACCCAAGAGCTCGGCGCATGCTCGCCCCTAGAGTGGTGACCGACTCGGCGAAGTCCTATGCCGGGAAGGGGTATCGGGTGCCAATGGCTGAGCCTCTTCGAACCACGAAAGCAATTCGGGCTAAAATCATCGCCGACACACTGGAGGCATCTGATGCGTTTTTTAAAGCTGCTAAAGAGCAGTTGAAAAAGATGTTTGATGTCATTCAGACAACGCCAAAGTTGAAACGCCGAGTTAGCGGCGAATCCGCCTTAAAGACTGCCTGGAGCGGATATGCCGCCCGTGCTCTTCTTCTCCATGGCGGACATGTGCGATATGAACGCAAGTCAAACCAGAAGGATTTCGATTATGGTGCTTTTTTCAAAGAACTTGGGTATGACCGGGACAATGAGCTAGAAAAACAGCTCGTTGTCGCTTTAAGCGGTGACCTTGAGGTCGACCTGGCCGTCAATTTCGTTGCACGGGTCGTCGGCAAGTATTCCTACAAGGAGTTTGTCTCCACCATGGACAAGCTGTATACCCGGTGCTTTGAAGCCGTCTCCTGCAATTTGACGCTTGCGCTCCAGGGAAGCGAGTACATACCCTTTTCAAGTGACGACCCGGCAGCTATTGAGGCATTCTTTAACGACCTCACCGCAATCCCGGGTAAGGGTTTCAATGATTATCCTGAAATGGACGACGCCCGTGTAAGCGGCATCGCTGGGTTCAAGGATTTCCGCTCCTCTTGGTTGTCCGCCTATACGCTGCCGGCGGCCTACCGCCTCAAGGATGGAGTAGTACGTTCCACCATTCTCCCCAGTGTCGCCCATACAACAACATTCGGAGACAACTGGGACACTCATGGTCAAAGCGTCGACATCGGAGCTGTCCTTGGCGTGCAATTCCTTGCTCCCGGCCGACCAGACGCCATCTATTCTCTTAATGGACGGCAAATTGAAGCTATTCAGTCAGCTCTGCACGACGATGTACTTTTCTGGGGTGAACGGAGAGCTCTTGCCGCCGCCCGGGAAGAGTTGAAAGAAAAGAAGCGCAAGAAAACCTACATCACAGATATCGAGGCAAAGTTGGAGACAGCAAACAAAACGATTGAGCGGTTGCAGGAGCAACAACGTACAGTGAGGGCGCTCAAGTCCGGAGAAGTCGCCATCGACAAATCAGAGCTCGCCGAACTGCGCCAGCGTCTCAAAAAGGCGGAAGCCCGGGCGCAGGTGTTTGAAAGCGAAAACGATAGAATGTCTGGTCTGTTGTCCGCAGCCGAAGATGCTATCAAAAACGAGGCTAAGGCGAGGAATGAACTCCACAGTGTGAAAGCTCAGCTGGACAACCTGAACCAAGCTGTTTTGGCGTTCTCTCAGTTGCCGGACACAGAACCAGAGCAAACCGAAGAGCTTTGTGCCTTTGAGGATACTTCGGTTTTCGACGGCCTCAACATCGTAGTCGTTGGCGGTTGGGCATCCTTTGCGGCCGCCCTCCAGCAAATCCATCCGAACGTGCGGTGTTATGGTGTGCGTCGTCCGCCAGACGCTGTGCTCAGAAATGCTTCCGTTGTCTGGATGAACGTAAAGTATATCAGCCATGGTGATTCCGGCCCCATGAGTGACGTCTGCCACCGTTTCCATGTCCCTATGCGCTTCTTTACATCCCTTAGTGTGCCTACATGCCAGAAGCAGCTTCTGGAGGAAACGAAACGTATGAAGGACGCTGGTATTCTCTAAGCCACAAAGGGGTCCCGGCTCGGATGAGGATTCATCCCAAACGGGGCTCCTTTCATTTTTAGCATAGCAAAAATCATCCCGGTTTTCAGGAAAATCATCCTTGAAGGGGAAAGAACATCATCCTATAATTGGCTCATACCCCAAAAACAAGGAGGAATAAGGCATGGCAAGTTATCCAGAGTGGGTTGAAGAGCGATTTGGCGACGATATCCCCGCATGGGCGGAGGAACGTTGGGGAGGCGACGATAATGATGATTGAGCAGGCTGTCGGGGAGGAGCTCCTCCACCTCCGCCAGAAGAGCGGATTGAGCCAGGCGGCTTTTTCGTCCGCAATCGAGACGACCGGGCAGACCATGAGAGCATATGAGCAAAACAAGGGCAACAAGGATGATAGAAAACCTTCTCTCAACTATTTGTTTCGGGTAGCCACCGCTACTCATTGTCGTGTCTCCGATATCATTAAGGGTGCAGAAAGTAGAATGGGGATAGGATTGTGCCCATATGGAGAAATCCGGCCTGTCCAGGTATTCTGGCTGTATACCGAGCCATGGTATCGCTATGATTTTGTCTTGCTGGATACGGAAGGTTCCAGCTTCCACAGCGCAATGCTTCCATTGCAGGAACTGTATACCACAGTAAACAAGGAACAGAATTTCCCTTCCTCTTGTGCTGCAATACCAGAAGATGTAAAAGAGGCCGTCGTTTCAGCGAACAAGTTAGACTGGGAACATGCCAGGCACTGGAGACTATCCGAGTGTGAACAGGTTCTCCTCATCTACGACCACCTCCGCAAAGAGATTGAGGAGCGAGGCATCGATGCCGCATGCAAAAAGAGGGAAATCCGCTTGCCTGGTTGGCTCGAAGCTGTCCCAATGAGCAGTGAGCATGAGTGCCAGTGGAGGGAACGCTATGAGAAGTTGAAGAGTCTGAGGTATGGGGATGCTACAGATGATTGTGTAGGTGTTGGGCACCACATATATACTGGAACCCCAGTAGCATCGCCCCAGGCGTATGTTGTCTCCGTCCCCTGTATTCCGTTCTCTGTCCTTTTGGCTGAACGGCCGGATGGTGCGGTTTGGATGCAGGCAATGTTGCCAAACGGAAGCGGCGTCGGTTCGGTGCTTCCGAAATGCAAGCTAACTGCTGAGAAGGCGCAGTCGTTGGCGCAAAAGTATGGGGAAGCGTTCTTGTACGATGATGCGTGGTATCAACGGGAGGAGTTCTTCAAAAATCGTATGGATTTGCTTGCTCTAACTCAACGAGCTGTTCGCAATAAGCACGACTGTTCTGCTTGTGAGAGCGGAGATGGCGGGCTCTGAGCCTAAATCCATCCAAAATATGTGTGAAACCCGGCTGAAACAAGGCAAAACGCCCAATTTCAGTCGGGTTGTTTTAACGATTTCTACAAACTTGAAATTACCCCTTGACTTTTTTTGTTGGATATGATTAAATACGCCCATAAGACAGGAAGCATTTTCCAGAAGAGAGCAAGTGTTGTCGCTATTAAGGCGACCCAGCTACGAAAGGAGGCTCCATGAGTGCTTTGTCGCCAGTTCAGTCGGAGTACGATGAAGTCGTACGGGCTTTTGGCAATGACCGCGCTGCCGGGCAACGTGGGACAATTTTAGTTCTCAGTGTTGGCTCGGCGGCTGTTCAAACGATGTCCCCCAAAGAGTATCTCATTGGTCTTCCCCAGCAAAAACCCGGCGGTGAGGACTTCCAAGCCCTGTCGTTGGAAGAGCACAAGAAGACCTACCTCTTTGCCAAGGCATTGTCCACCCTCTGTGACGCAAGCATTTTGACGTTTGCCAAAGCTGTTGGCGTATCCGTCTAGCTTGCGGAGTTCTCCTTTTTGAGCTTGCTGGTAATCCCACACTCGCTCGCTCTACACGCATTTTAGCCGCTGCTTGGTATCCGATGCCGGGCGGCGGTTTTTCTGCGCCTTAACTCGTTGAAAATCCATGTTATACTTTATCTGTAAACGTATCCCATTTGCCCTGGCACTCCCCATGCCTAAAGGCAGGGGGTTCCTGGTGCAGCACTCGCCGTGAAGCGTCGAAACGAAGCCTCTACTGCTTTCGTGGCGTTTATGCTGTTCCCAGAACCTTTTCGCCGCAAGGGCTGCAATCAGCCCATTAACACGGCTCCGGCGGGTGTCTTCACCGTTTTTTTTGAGGTAGGATGCGCTCCCCGTGGGGAGCGGGAATGTAAATGAAGAGGATGAAGTTCTGACACTCCCCTGCCTAAAGGCAGGGGGACTGGTGCGGCATTCGCCGTGAAGCGTCGAAACGAAGTCTCTACTGCTTTCGTGGCGTTTATGCTGTTCCCAGAACCTTTCGCCGCAAGGACTGCAACCAGCCCATTAACACGGCTCCGGTGGGTGTCTTCACCGGTTTTCTTTGGTTTATGCGGCGTATCGTACGCCGGTACTGCTCGGGGTATGTATATGGCTCAGACGCTGGAGCTCAGCGCCTTGCATGACAAGGAATTGCTTGAAGGTCTCTTCGCAGAGAGTTTGGTTGAACCCATCTAGGGTGTCGTTACTGTTTCGAAGCAAGAAGCCGGAGTACAGGTCTCGCTGTACCCGGGTGCCGTCTGACAGAGTGGTCATACGTTCGCTTAACTTCTTCTTCCGGTAGGTCTGGTCGACGTGGTTATACTGGCTGGCTCTAGCCTTCCAGGTATTCACGTAGAGAAGCTGTCCGCCCTGGGCGATTACCTTCTTCTCCAAGATGCCCATGAAGGCCGCCGGCGCCTTGTTGGCCACGGATTTGCCGAAGCGTTTCCGCCTCTTGAACCGCTCACCAGGCTTCATCTCCTTGGGGTCTTGCTTCTTGGCTCTCTTCGCCAAAGCCTGGTAGTCCATCTTCTCTACGAAGAAGGTATCCCCGTAGCTCAGCAACCGGTTCGCCAGCTCGTTGTGTTGACACTTTCGCGCTCTGGCTATCTTGGCGAGCAGGTACCGGCGGAGCTGTTTCAGTTTCTTATAGCGCTTGCTCTCCACCCACCGCCGGCGGCCTCGCCTATCCAGCAGCTCTTTGGGCAAGTAGTTCTTCTTGATGATTTCTCCGTTTGGTTTGAAGAACTGCGGGTTGGTAACCCGCCTTGACCTGTCCATCGCCCGGTTGATGCGCCGGAGCTTCGACCACATTGGGTCGGCGGCGGGAGCGAGCACATTTAGGGAGAGTTGCTTCTCTCCCACAACCGCCATCGTCTGTGTCCCAGGGTCGATGCCTACCCGGCCTTTGCCGAGGGCGTGTACGACCTCTCCGGTCTCGGGCTTATGCTTTATCGGCGGCTTGCCCTCCAGCACCAGCTGGAGCTTGTACAGCCAGCCGTCCTTCCAAGGGAGCCGTACGATACGGCAGTATTTCACACGGTTACTTAGAGCTTCCCGCTCATAGTCGTTCCGGGGAGCAACCACACGGATAGCCATCGTCCCGATGTAGACCATGTTGTCTTTATATCGGATATTAGCCCCGTTTACTTTCCCCTCAACAGATAGGAACTCTGTGTAGGGTTTGAAGGATATCTGCTCTCCGTTGCCGTAGAAGTATGCCTCAAACATCTTCCAGGCGGAAGATGCAATATTTTGAGCAACCTGAGAACCAATGAGCTTTTTGTATGGTGGGCGGTATTTTCTTATTGCCGCCTGAAAGGCGTACTCACCCATCCTGTATTTTGACAGGATTTCCTTCTTTCGGGCATATAACTCCTTGAGCTCATCCTTCCTGGCGGCATCCCCATAGCAAGCCTTAATGCCCTTCTGGATACGCCGCCACTCCTTGGTGCGCTCCATCTGCTCAAGGACTTTCTTTTCTTTGGCTACCAGGCAATTATACATGTTGACGCCAGCATGGAATATCTTATCCAGCTGACCTCTTTGCCACAGCTCATACCGAAGCGGCAGAGTGAGACAGAAACTATCTGTTGACGACTTTTTCACACCGCCGCCTCCTTTCTAAAACTTAGGGATATTATACCATATCAGCCAAGGAAATACAAGCACATTTTGCCAAATACAAAATTATCCCCTCGCAACAAACCGCCCAGACAATGAGGACTTGTATACAGGGGAATAAGGTGTGGCTTATATCCCCATGCCTCTTTACGCCACGTTCGGTAACATCTACAGGGAGCGCAAAATACGGCATCTCCTGCGCCAATGCTCCTTGACAGGGGAAAGCAGGAATGATATACTTTATTTGTAAACGTATCTCTTGCCGCTGAAAATGCTCGTCTTTATCCGCCGCTCTGGTGCGTTTACTTAATTTTTGTAGGAACCGTCATCTTTCGCTTGCGATTGATGGCGGTTTTTATAATTTTAAAAGAAAAAGGAGAAATAACTATGAGCACGTCCAATTATCCCGTTGTCGAGGCCGGAGCCCTTGTAATCGAAAAAGCCATCGCTTTCTTTGTAAACGTCTGGAGGGACGACAAGGACGGCGTCCTGGACGGCACCATCAAGGCCGCCATGAAGGACGGTTCCTTCCGCAAGCGGTTCGAGGCTGGTGAGTTTTTCGAGCTGCAAACCGAAGGCGGCTATGACATATGCGACTCCTGCGTTGCCCAGGAGGCTCTGGAGTGGGCGGCCAGCGCTCGCTATCATGACGGCAATCCGTTGCTTTCCGATGTGGGCGAGCTGCGGTATCACAGCGAGTTCGCCGGCAGCGCCACCTCCACGAACGGGCCCAGCGTCGCCAGATGGCAACCTCTGTCCTTTGAGTACGAGGATGACGCTATTGCGTATCTCCCCGCCAAGAAGGAAGCCAATCTGTTTGCTGTATCCTACGACACAGTGGAAGACCTGGAGCGGGAGTTCCGCCACCGGCTCATCACCCGAGAGGGAGACAACATTATTCCTGTGTGGTTCGATATCCGTCCCTACATCATGGATATCGCCGGAACCTACTACTGCTAAGCGAGAAACAAGCCCTGCCTTTCTGGCGGGGCTTGTTCTAAAAAATGGAGGTATTGTAATGGTTTCGTTTCAGGTCGGGCACAAATACAAGACCGGCTGGGACTGCGTCTACACCATCGAGGTGGTGAAGCGCACCCCAAAAACCATCGTGTATAAAGAGAGCAATGTTCAGCGGCGGGCGAAACTTGGCGTCAGTGACAACGGCGTTGAGTACATCGTCGTCGGACGGTACAGCGCAGCGCCCGTGTTCTTTGCAAATCAGGAATGTGCTGGCTAAGTTTTCCAGTACAGTGAAAGCGTCCCCGCCAGTTGGAGGGGACGCTTCTTTTTTTTGTTTAGAAGCCAGGGTAGATATCGCTCTTCCTCGGCAACAGGATGGCGCAGATGACATAAGCCCAGAAGCCCAGGCTGCCCATCGCCGTCAGGATGACCCACAGGATACGAACAAGTGTCGGGTCGATGTCAAAGTATTCGGCAATGCCGCCGCAGACCCCACAGACCATCTTGTACTGCCCTTCTGTCTTATAAATGCGTTTTTCCACGATGTGACCTCCTCCCTTTCGGGGTTAATGTGTTCTTAGTATACACTACTTCCCTTAATTTGTCTACTAAGGAAGATTAAGGTTTACTTAAATCTCTGGCGCCCTCTGCAGCTCAAACGCTCCCATTCCAGGGAACGCAGCGGACACAGCCGCTTTATCCAGGGGAGCCGATACAATTTGGTTCTTATTGAACACAAACGCATTGACGACGCTCTTCTTCTGTCCATTCTCCTTGAACACCGCCACAAGGGCGCCCTTCCCATGCTTCAGCTGAGAGGCCACGCACTGCTTGACCATAGCCGGCACCTTGGATACCTCGCCCCCGCCGTCGGGGCAGTTGTATAGTTTCAGGCTCTTCACATCGTCGCTGGTCTGTTTCCCATCTTTCTGCTGGAAGTAGAACAGCTGGATGACGTGATTGTTGTGGGAGACGATGTAGTTTACCAGCTTGTCGCACTTCTCCCACTGCTCCGAGCTGAGCTGGATACTCTTGCTGCGCATGAGCTCTTTGCGGCTGTCAAGGTTCCCGCTCTCCGGGTTCAGCAGGGCTCCAGTACTGATAATCAACGGTGCCTTGCCCGGCCACCGCCGCTCCATCTCCGCCATGATGGCATCATCCCGCTGGATATACTCCTTGGTGGCAGCGAAGAACTGTGCCAGGTCGAGATAGTAGGCGTCCCGCTTCTCCAGTCCTTCAGCATCAAGTTCGTCAAGGTGCTTCACCAGCCAGTCGTTTTCCTCTGCCACGAAATCGCAGAACTGCTCGGTGGTGAGATGTCCACCGACCTCCGCCTCGGCTGCTCTCAGCCGTCCCATGATGGTGTCAGTTGCCTGGATGGGCTCCTCCATGGGTACCGGCAGCACCTCACGTTTCGGTCTGGCAATGCGAGCTCTCTTGGTTCTCCAGAACATCTTTCTCTTCCTTTCTTTTTCTTTTTAGCGAGCCAACACTTCGGCACACGAAGCAAGGTTTTTCATATTTTCCGCCCCCGGGCGAAAGTCCCCTGTATCTGGGCTCATGATAGAGCCCATAATCAACACAGGCGGCGCATTCCTCGGCCACCGGCGGTTCAGCTCAGGGAGAACCTTCTTGTCCTGCTCCGCATAGGCTTTCACCGCCATGAACATTTGCGCTATGTCCTGGAAAAATTTCTTGATGGTGGCATCGTCATCCGGCAGACACAGCATGGTTTCTCTGGCAGTATCCTCTTCCACCTCAATGAAATCACAGAGCTGCTTTGCGGTGAGCCGCCCGCCGGCGTTAAACTCCGCCGCCCGGAGCCTGCTCATACTGCCATCTTCCTGTTGCGGCATCTCTTCCAGCGCCGCTCCATGCCAAGTGAAAGCGCCGCAAATTATCTGCCCCATGGGTCTCCCTCCTGTATTGGCTTTCTTTGTTCCTATGCCCTATATTATACCATATTTACCTCGTTTTTGCAATATGTTATGCCATATTTTGGGCTAGAAATTTTGTACGCTTTCCCCAAAGCACATCTGGAAGCAAGCACCATCTTCGGAGGTTTACCCCTTGTTTTGAATGGAAATGTTCGCTATAATGCACTATCCCCTTTTGAAAGGAGGGAATGACATGAAAGAATTTTCTCATATCATCCGAGCTAAGGATGGATTGCATATGCGCTGCGCCGGCCTCATGGTTCAGCATGCCAAGGCGTACAAGGATACCACCGTCTCTGTGACTGCTGATGGTAAGACCGCCACTACCGCTCAGATATTTCGGCTTCTGAGCATGCGTTTTACCCCCGGTGCCAAGGTCACTGTGGCCGCTAATGGTGCGTATGAAGAGCCTGCTATCCAGGACATGCAGCGGTTCTTCGCCTACTATCTCTGAGCGGCATCCCGCTCCCGCATGAATATCAGCATGGTTCCAATCCATACAGAACACAGACCGTCCTCCTCCTGTATTGAACAGGCACAGAGGGACGGTCCTTCCTTTTTCTTGCCCTTGTCCACCACATGGTGGTATAATAGAGGAAATGCATCTACAAGGAGGCGTTCTCATGAGCGAAGCAAATCCATCTCCGACTGGGTTCAATATGACCCCCACCAGCGACCTGGAATGGTATTGCCGGAAGAAGACCCCGGAAGAGGAACGCTATCTGGAGCTGTTCTTCCTTTTTGTCCGCTACTACGATATCAACTTGGCATATGCCACGGAAGAAGAGCAACGGTTCATCCACGCCCGTATCACAGAGTGTATGGAGCATGACAAGGACGCCTCAGGGCAGCCAGCCCCCATTGAGCAAACTGCCCGGGAGAAGGTCGCCGCCGACCGGCAGATGCCAGACGGTATGTCTGTGGATGAGCGATACCGGATGCTTGTTTCTCAGTACCAAGAGCAGTACCGCATGAATTGGGATGCCGCCTCCGACCGAGAAAAAGCCTTTGTTCTGGAGCGAGCCCGCCTCCGGGCGGAGCGGGAGGAAGCGGAACGCCAAGGGTTAGACCCGAACGAGATTGTTCGAGACTTCTTCGGCGCCCCGTCCCGCCGGCATATCCGGTTCCTTGAAGATACGGATGTTTCTGGTTTATAACTCCGTTGATTTCATCTAGGACATTATATTCAGATATAATAAAGATAATTGTAGGAGGGGATAATATGCAACAATCTCGATTGTTTGATTTAAATATTGAGCAAGTACTAGAGCACTGGGGACCAGAACATGCCGCTCGGGAAATAATAGCAAATGCGCTGGATGAACAGATATTAACAAAATCAAAGAAAATTGAAATATTTAAATCTGGAAATGCATGGCATATACGAGATTATGGCCGCGGATTGCAGTATTCACATTTTACTCAAAACGAGAACAAAGAAAAGATGGAATCTCCAAATTTAATTGGCAAATTCGGAGTAGGGCTCAAAGATGCACTGGCTGTCTTTTATAGAAAAGGTATTCATATAGAAATAGAATCTAAATATGCGCATATAACACTAAAAATGGCAAGCAAGGCTGGATTTGACATACAGACATTACACGCTTCATTTGATGAACCCCGAAATGCAAATATGATAGGTACAGACTTTATTATTGCTGGGATAAGTGATGATGCAATAAATAAGGCAAAATCAATGTTTCTATGTTTCAATCAAAATACAACTTTGCTTGAAACTACAAAATACGGGCAAGTGTATAGTTGCAATAATACAACCCCTATAATTTATATCAATGGCGTTCAAGTCGCATTAGAAGAGAACTTTTTATTCAGTTATAACATTACTAATATAAATGCTCAAATAAAGAAAGCATTAAATCGCGAAAGAACTAATGTTGGGCGTACAGCATACTCAGAAGCAGTCAAAAATATTTTGCGTCAGTGCAAATCAGATTCTGTCTTATTACCATTAGTTGACGATTTAAAGAATACCATGTATGGAACAAGCAAAGATGAATCTGGTTGGGTTGATATAGCAACATATGCAGCTAAAACATTAAACAAAAATAATAATGTTGTTTTTATGACGCCAACTCAAAGAGCAAATCTCACTAATCAACAAGCAGAGATACTGGAAGAAAGCGGAAAATCACTCATAATGGTTACTGACAACGTATATTCAAAAATTGGTGGTTCAGTCAACACATTCGATACGGTTTATAGGGAATATAATGAAGCATTTGCATATGAATTTGTATCTTACAATTCATTAACTCAATCAGAAAAACACGTTTTTGATTTAAAAGACCAAATTATCAGTTTCTTAAAAAGGCATAACTATAAATATGGCGCACAGATTAAAATTTCCGAAACTATAAGGATTGATACATACGGGTCAATTACGAACGGCATATGTGAACATGAGCAAAATCTTATAGTCATTAAAAGAGGTGTTTTGAAGTCAAATTCAACATTCCTCGGTGTATTGATTCATGAATTTGCACATTATCAGAATCGAAACCCAGATAACTCCAGAGCGTTTGAAAACGATTTAACTGAAATGCTAGGATATGCTTTGCTTGATAATATATTAAACACGACTACACCTAGCAATTCATCAAAATCTATATTCAATTTTTGGAAGAAGTAAAATCTTTGCAAATTGGAGTGACATCAGTATTTTTAATTCAACAGTAGAAATTAGTTGTTTTGTGCTACTATAACAAATAAGTCCATCGGCAACAAAAAAGGTAAAAGAGAGATACGGATATCTAAAAAGAGGCCGCCAATCCTTCTGGATGAGCGGCCTCTTCGTGTTGACATAAATTAAACGGTCTCAGTTGAGCAACGACGTTTACAAAACATCGTCAGTCAACCACGACCGCTTAATGTAGTTATATTATCACCGAATAACTGATTTGTCAATAGCGATTTAAAAATTTTTAGAATTCCCGTCTGCCGGTTCCTAACTGTTCATCCAAACGGAGGAGAACAAAAAGGTGCCGCCCCTCCAAACGGAGAGGCGGCTTTGGTTCACCACTGTAACCAGTTCAGGTAACTCTGACCCATTCCGACCTGATAGTACCGGATTTCGGCCAGGCTGCACCACTCGGGCTTATCCTTTTCGTCGAAGCTGTCCCACAGCGCCCGCATCACCAGAATGTGGAGCCACTCGCTGCCGGCCCACAGGTGCTTCGGGTGCTGGGTCGTGTTCAGGTAGTATTTGCAGTCCTGAACCATGCGGCTTAGCAGCTGATATCTCATCTTCGGAGCCATCTTCCTGATGTCCTCCAACCGCTCCTGGAGTTTCTGATAATCCTCTGCGGTAAACTGCTCGAAGAAGCGCAAGGTGGCCTCAGACTGCTGTACAATGTCTCTGGCCGCCGCCACGGTAGCCTCGAATTCCACGGTTGTTTTTACCGCCCCAAGGCTTTCCATGATTTGCTGGTATTCGCCTTCCTGGACGATAGCGGTGTGCAGGAAGAACATCTTGGTCTCCTGGAAGCTGACGCCAAGCATAGGACATTCGAAGTTAGCGACGATGCTTCCCCCGTTAAAGTAGCCCGCCTGAAAGAGCTTCCCCGGGGTGAGCTTACCTTCCTTTACATAGACCGGTCCCTCCAGTCCGACAGCGTCTGCGTCCAGGCAGAGGTAGGTGCTGGTGTCCTTCAGGATGAATGCCTTCTCATCCTGCTTCTGCGGGGTTTTCTTGTGTCCGCAGACCAGCTTCGGCTGCTCCAGGCAGAAATCCTTGACGTTCTGCATATCTCTGGGGTTAAGGGTCGCCACATCATATGTGGTTCCATCCTCTCGCCGGCGGAAGAAGATGATGCCATAGATTTTGGCTTCCACACACTGTGCTGAGTTGTCATCGGCGTTGTGGACAGTCACAAAGTAACCCTCTCGGTTGCGCCAATCAAAGCAAAAGTGTTGTCTCATGATTTTTCTTTCTCCTTTTCTGTAAATTAAAACCGCCACCTCTCTTGCGAAAGATGACGGTTTTTGATGAATTAAGCAAACGTGCCAGTTACGGCGGATATGACGGGCTTCTCAGCCAAGACTAGACACGTTTACAGATAAAGTATAACATGACAGGTTTCATACGTCAAGGGGGCGCATAACTGAGCCTCTCCTATTGCATCCGCCGCACCATCGCCCGATACATCCACAGGAACCGGTTATAGGTGAAGACAAACACCGGCGTTTCCTTGTTCCATTCGGTAGGGAACAAGGAAGACAGCAATGCTCTTATATCGGCGCTGCACTGGTCTTTCATACACTGGACAAACGGGCTCGCCCCATTCTCTCCCTCCGCCGCAGACCCAACCAACTCGAACGGCATGATGCCGAAACAGCCGTTTCGGTCAACCATTTCCAGCCGGAACATACTGCCGCTGTCGTGGGAAAAGTCAAGGTAGCCTCTGTCATAGTTTTCTCTCTTCCCAGGGATGATAAGCCCGTAGTAAATTGCAAGAACGAGTTCCCGGCTCAGCAAGCTGGCAATATCCTTCTCATTGACGTCGGTGCCAACCAGCTTCTCAAAGGTTTCAACATAGCTCTTATATACCTTCCCCATCCCAACGGATGTTAAGACCATATCAACTATGTTGGAGAACTGTATCCCGGTCTTGTCCTTGATGCACCGCTTCACGCCATCCAGCGTATCAGAGCCTCGTAGTCCGTTGTAAAACAGCAAGTAATTCTGCATTTTTGCTCCTTTCTCAAAGCGGCAAGCATTTCCGCTTGCCGCAATTTGCGTCTCAGTTTTTCAGCATTCGACCAACTGGAAGTTGTATCCGCATTTGTTGAGCCTGGCAGCCTCTTTCTCGGCCTCATCCTTGCTCCGATACCGCATGGCTCCGACTTTGGGGACAAGGCTCAGCATGTCATGATATTTCTGGTGCAGGCCACCGTAATATCCCCAGGTTTCGTCCCTGAGCACAAACTCAGTCTTGCCGTCCAGCGACCAAATCTCCACGCCGTCAGGATAGTCCCTGAACACATCGTCGATGATGTCCAGCACCTGGTTCCACTTACCGCCGGCAAGGCCACACCCGAGGTTGTACGGGATAGCAATGCAGCCGCCAGTCTTTTCCGCAGAAAATTTCAGGGCTATAAGTGCTTTGCGCAGTCCGCTGTAGTCCGTATACTGCTTATCACGGCCGTACTCGACCTGTCCAAAGCAGTTGGCGATGGTCACTCCATCTGTCACCTGGACGAGTTGACAAGTACCAAGCAGGTGACGGCTTGGCTCAGTCCGCTTACAGAGCTCCCTATATTCGTCATACACAGCCGGATACTTCTCCCGAATGGATTTTGCCAAACCAGCTCCCATGACACCCATGCAGTTGACCTGCTGGGCAATATAGGCGGCATTCGAGGTAAGGATATTACCGTGCTTGATAACAATGGCGGTGGAGCGACGTGTCTGTGCCGGAGCGGGACTTGGATTGAGTTCTTGCTTGAACTCTTCAAATGTGTATTCTTTCCCATATTCATCTTCAATGGTCAGCATGGGATGCCGCTGGGAAAATACCTCTACGTCCCGCATATCGCCAAAGTCGCCGCTACCGTTTTCCCTACTCCAACGAAACTGGCCGGCAGAGATTTGCCCAATTACCATGCCATCTTCGCAGTAGTCGAAGTCTGCAGTCTTGGGGTACCCAGACAGTTCGGCGATAGCGTCGTCAATGGCGACCATCGCATAGTCGCTCGCTGTGTTGTCCTCACTCCACTTTTTGATGCGGGCAACAAGGTCACCCCTCTCCTTCGCCAAGAACGCCTGGAGCCCAAGCATTTCCTTCTTTCGCAAAGGGTCAATGAAGCGATACTCTTTACTCATAGTTTTCCCCTCTCTATCTCAAGCGCCGAACCCGCTCCGCAAGCTCGACCATATGTGTTTGATTTCTTGTTACAATTTTCACTTTTCCCTCCCCGACATTATCGTCCAAGATAACGCAAGGATACCACTGATTCCCATCGATTGTCCACTCGCCATTGAACAAGTTGGGCAGCTCATCGTAAAATCTGGCTAGTGTCGAGTAGGAATGAGCCAAATCGATATACTGTCTGGTGGTCATAAGATACACCCTTTCTCTCTTCGACACCATATATTATACCATATTTTCAAGATAATTGCAAGAGAAAAGAGCGGCCTCTTGTAGGAAACCGCTCTTTTGTTCTCATTTGATTCCCATGGCATCCATATACGCCACGGCAGCTGCTCGGTTGCGCTCGATTTCCTCTACCTTGGCTCGGTCTTCCTTGACCCACTCGGCGCTGTCCTTGTCGCCGAAACGCCGCTGGCACTCCTCGGAATCCGCCAGCTTCTTCCTGGCTTTTTCCAATTGTTCATCCCATTGCCGCAGAGTGATTTCCCTCCGGCTTCCAACCAAAATTTGCATCTCTTATTCTCCTCTCTCAATCAACAGTTAGTTTCGTTCTCTCTGCTTGCGCCGACGCTCCAACTCAGCTGCACGGGCTTCCTCGTTCCCGGGACGGCAGTCCCAGTAGGCGGAGAGCTCGCCGGTCGCCATATCAACGAGGTAGTATACGCCCTCAGCACACATAACATCCACAGACCACGGGCCGTGCAGGCCGGTGACCCCTTTCATGGCGGCGGAGACCATTTTCATGACTTCGTCCTTGTGTTTGTCGTACTCTGCTTGGATGACAGGGGCATGCTTCTCAAAGATGATTTTGTCAGTCAGAGTATAGAGGTTTCCCTCTGCCTCTTCGGCGTCCCAGTAGTTATGGACGAAGATAGGCTCATGCCGGTCAAAGTCGTAGAACACCCGGTACTCCGGCCGGAACGGCAATCCCTCATAGATGCAGGGGGTGTGCTGAGCGTTGTACATGATGCGCTCTCTGACGACCAGCTCGTCGCTTCCATCGTAGCCCATCATGATGCACATAGCCTCCTGGTTGATGGCAATAAGCCGTTGCATCAGGTTGTTGCTGTCGGCCAAACAGGAATGGGAAGCGTGGAATTTGTCAGAGAACACGCCGTTCTTAACGAACAACAGTCTGTTATCCATTTTAGCTTCCTTGAGCGCCGGCAGGACAGCATTATCGTACCAGGCTTTGATTTTCTCGCCGCTAAGCTCATCCTCGATATTGCTGATGGCGATTTGCACCTCCGTTGGCACGCTAAAGATGAGCGTCTTAGGGATGCGCAGCCCGGCGGCCTCAACGGCTTCCCGGTCAATCGCATTGTACCAGTGAGAGAACCGATTTTTCATGTCCCGGTCAGGTTCCAAGCTGCCGGTATATCCAGGCTCAACAGGAGACAGGCCGGCATAACGGTCGATAGTTTTCTCCATGGAAATTCCTCCTTTTTTCAATATCTATATTATACCATATTTTCTGTTATTTTGCAATAGCACAAAGGCGGCATCCCGTTTGGGGTGCCGCCTTTGCATTTGAGCCGTTGGCTCAGTCGTAGTAGCCGTCGTGCTTGGCAGGGACAGGCAGCCCCAGGCCGTTCAGGATGTCCAGCAGGGCATCGTGGTAGCCCTCAGCATAGCGGTCGCTGGTGTCCTTGTCCGCCTCCAGGTTGTCCTGGTTGCTGTCCAGCAGCTCGTTGACCTTCTGCTCGATGGCGCTGGAGAACTCAGGGAGTACGGAGCTCTCCCATTTCCCCTTGTTGGCACGGAACCGCTCCAGAAGCTCCTCGGCAGTGACCGTGACGGTCGGCTCGGCGTCCGTCTCGCTGAAGTTATCCATGCAGAGTTCGCAGAAGGGATGGTCATCCTCTGTGGTTGACCCGAAGCGGGTTGCGGGGAGCCCAACCAACTCAGGGATGAAATACTCCCCGTCGTCGCAGCAGTCGATGATTTCCCGCCGCTGCTCCTCCGTGAGGGTGCCCTCCAGTACTGCGACATTCCACTGCTTCCAGTTGGAAGCATCCCGGTACAGGAACTCCATCTTAGTGTTTTTAGCCATTTTTTCTTCACCTTTCTGTTTTTAATCTAAAAACCGCCACCTCTCAAAAGAAAGATGACGGTTTTTGATGAGTTTAAGCAAACGCACCCATTGGGTCAAAAGGACGTGCTTTTTCAGCGGCAAGAGATACGTTTACAAATAAAGTATATCATGCCATCCGCTGGGAGTCAAGGTATGGAAAGCCGCCTCCCAGCCGAAGCTGAGAGGCGGTGTTCTAGGCTTTGTTGATGAGTGTCCGGAAATGGAAACACTGGATGTTGTAGCCGCCGGCGCCGATGGTCTGGACTTTTACCTTCCCATCTGTGCCGATGATATACCCGTTCAGGTCTCCCTTGCTGCCAACGGTCAAGCCAGAGGCGTCTGTGATTTCACCAACAATGGCGCAGGTACGCTCGATGATGAAGTCATATTTCTGGTCGGCCTCACGGTCAAGGTCTTTCCGGAGCTTTGCCATACTTGTCTCCAAGTCCTTTTCCATGTAAGGTTTGATTGCCTCCCACTTGCCGTCCTTGACTTTCTTTGTGGTGGTAATGGTACGACCCCAACGCTCGGCGGACACCTTTTCGTACTTACCGTTGAGCGCTTCGTTGTACGCCTGCCGCCTGGCTTGCACCAGCTCCAGCAGCTCATAGTACGTATCCGTGCCATACCCGGCGGCGTCCGCTTCAGCCTGGAGCCTCCAGATGGCGTTGCGCTCGGCAAACGCCTCCGCAAGCCTCTCGTGGTAGAACTCCGCACAGGTTTTCTTCCACCTGTCCAGGAACTCCAGGATTGGGGCAACATTTCGGCTGTTTGCCTTCTTGGTTTCTACCGCCAGCTCCCTTTCGTAGACGGCCAGCCGAGCCTCAGCTTCGCCCAGGTCGAGCTTGGTGTTTCGCAGGTCGCTTTCCGAATACATATAGGGGTTCTTCTCCCAACCGGTAACCTGGGCTGCCTCGATGCGAGCCAGCTTCTTCTCCAGCTTGGTGATGTTTTTCTTTGCGCCGTCAATGCGCTTCTCCAGAAATGCAATTGTTGCCATGGCTTTCTCCTCTCTTTTTCTTTTCGTTCCACTCGACCCAATGATTCCACTGGGTGACAAGCTGACACTCCCCCATGCCTAAAGGCAGGGGGTTCCTGGTGCAGCACTCGCCGTGAAGCGTCGAAACAAAGTCTCTACTGCTTTCGTGGCGTTTATGCCGTTCCCAGAACCTTTCGCCGCAAGGGCTGCAACCAGCCCATTAACACGGCTCCGGTTGGTGTCTTCACCGGTTTCTTTGGTTTATGCGGCGTATCGTACGCCGGTACTTCTTGGGGTATGTATATGGCTCAGACGCTGGAGCTCAGCGTCGTGCAGTATCATGAATTGCTCGAAGGTCTCTTCACAGAGGGCTTGGTTGAACCCGTCCAGGGTATCGTTGCTGTTTCGTAGCAGGAAGCCGGAGTACAGGTCTCGCTGTACCCGGATGCCGTCTGGCAGAGTGGTAATACGTTCGCTTAGCTTTTTCTTTCGGTAGGTCTGGTCGACATGGTTATACTGACTTGCCCTAGCCTTCCAGGTGTTCATGTAGAGAAGCTGCCCGCCCTGGGCGATTACCTTCTTCTCCAAGATGCCCATGAAGGCCGCTGGTGCCTTGTTGGCCACGGATTTACCGAAGCGTTTCCGCCTCTTGTGCCGCTCTCCAGGTTTCATCTCCTTGGGGTCTTGCTTCTTGGCTCTCTTTGCCAAAGCCTGGTAGTCCATCTTCTCTACGAAGAAGGTATCCCCGTAGCTCAGCAGCCGGTTCGCCAGCTCGTTGTGCTGACACTTCCTTGCCCTGGCTATCTTGGCGAGCAGGTACCGGCGGAGCAGCTTCAGCTTCTTGTAATGCTTGCTCTCCACCCACCGCCGACGGCCTCGTCTATCCAGTAGCTCTTTGGGCAGGTAGTTCTTCTTGATGATTTCTCCGTTCGCCTTAAAGAACTGCGGATTGGTCGCCCGTCTTGACCTGTCCATCGCCCGGTTGATGCGCCGGAGCTTTGCCCACATAGGGTCGGCGGCGGGAGCGAGCACGTTCAGGGAGAGTTGCTTCTCCCCCACAACAGCCATCGTCTGTGTCCCGGGGTCGATACCCACCCGGCCTTTGCCAAGGGCGTGTGTGACCTCACCGGTCTCAGGTTTATGCTTCACCGGCGGCTTGCCCTCCAGTACCAGCTGGAGCTTATACAGCCAGCCGTCTTTCCACGGGAGCCGTACGATGCGACAGTACTTCACACGGTTGCTCAAAGCCTCCCGCTCATAGTCGTTCCGGGGAGCTACCACACGGATAGCCATCGTCCCGATGTAGACCGTGTTGTCCTTATATCGGATGTTAGAGCTGTTCGTCTTCCCCTCGATAGACAGGAATTTTGTATAGGGCTTGAAGGATATCTGCTCCCCGTTGCCGTAGAAGTATGCCTCAAACATCTTCCAGACGGAAGAGGCTATCTTCTGGAGCACATGCGTCCCTATCATCTTCTTGTAGGTAGCTCTCCATTTCTGAGCCCGAGCTTGAAAAGCGTATTCGCTCATGCCGTATTCAGCCATGAGTTTCTTCTTCTGGTCGTACAGCTCTTTGAGCTCGGCCTTCCTGGCGACATCCCCATAGCAGTCCTTGATACCCTTTTGGATGCGCCGCCATTCCTTAGTGCGTTCCATCTGTTCAAGGGCTTTCTTGCGGTCGGCAATCAGGCAGTTGCAGATGTTGCCGGCGGCCTTGAAGGTCTTATCCAGCTGACCTCTCTGCCACAGCTCATAATGAAGCGGCAGGGTGAGACAGAAACTATCCGTTGACGACTTCTTCACGCTGCCACCTCCTTTCTCCCACATTGCTCATATTATACCACAATATGCCAATAAAAGCAAGAGCGCGCCAAGAAATTCTCAGCGTGCCCGGCACTGCTTATCCCCATGTCTAAAGCCATGGGCTTGCGTAGCGCAGTTTTTGGTCATCCCCAAGGTTTCGTCCTCGTAGACCTCCGTGATACCCTCATTCAGCTTGAGCGCACCGTACGGGGCGCTGTTCACGATATCCCGCATTTTCTCTATGGTTATCTTACTCATAGGCTGTTTCCTTTCTGAAAAGAGAAGGAGCGGGAATTATCCCGCTCCTTGTGCTGTTGGTTACCGCCGGTGGTGGGCGCAGTTCTCGCACTCCTTCATGCTTTCCGGAATGCAATCGCTGCACTTCTCGCGGACTTTCCGCTGGTTTTCCGCCAACTCGTCGCAGGTCTTACGAACCGGGCAGCCCTCACAGGTTTCCTCATTGCCGTACGAGCAGCGGTCACAGACCACATCCACGGCGTCCAGGAACTCATTGTACTTCTTAGTATTCATCATATTGTTTTCCTCCCTATATTTATGTTTTTTTGAGAACAGCCATCAGACGGCTGCTATCTCCTCTTTGTTGTTTGGGTTCAGCTCAACCAGCGCACAGCGCCGTCAAAGAACCCGTACAGTTTGGCGCCTTTCAGGTTGGCGTTCAGCTCGGCGAACTCCGGCTCAGAGACCGGCCGCATCGCCATGTCGAATGCCGCTTTGAAGGCAATCGTCTGCTTTTTGCAGGTTGTGTTCTCTTCTGCCGCATAGCTCATATCTCCGGCGTAGATGTCCTCGCAGATGAGCTGCTTCATTTTGCGGGCAGACTCGGTGAGCATTGTGCCCTTTACCTTACCGTCCTCGCCAATGATGTCGCAGCGAAAGATGATTTTTGCCATTTCCCTTATCTCCTCTCTTAATCGTTTTGCAGGCTTCCGACGAAGTTTGCCAGTTCCCCTTGGAGCCGTTTAGCCTCATCCAGTACTTTGTTTGAGTTTCTGATGATGCCGGTGATAGCCGGAACCATTGAAATCAAATCCGGAATAAAAGCCTTGTCTTCCGCCGTGAGCCCGGTGTCGCCCTGGATTTCACCGGTTTCGTCAAAGACACCGACGCACTTCCACTTATAGGCTTCTCCGGTGCTTTGGAAGTCGCAGTCTTCATCAAAGTCGTACCGATGCATCTCCATAGACACCTTTTCCAGTTTTCTGGTATCCACCCAGTAGTAGATACGCCGGCGGGTGCTTCCGCTGTATTCGATGTGAACCATGGCGTCATAGCCAGGGCCAGGGTATTTGTCGCTGCGTTTTATAGCGACTTCTACCTCGACATCTTTTCGGTCTGTCCGTTTCAGGTGAGCCACCCAGCTCATATCGGACAGACCCCAGTGTTCTGGGGAAACGTTTTCGCATATGAATTTTGGCATATTGCTTCTCCTCTCTTAAAATTTAAAAACCGCCACCTTTACATATGAAAGATGACGGTTTCCAACATATTTAGCAAACGTGCCAGTGAAGGCGGTCATAACGGGCTTTCTTAGCCAAACAAAGATACGTTTACAAATAAAGTATAACATACCATCTTCATACAGTCAAGCGCACCGCTGAGGAAATAGAAAAAGCCGCCCCTCCGGTTGGAGAGGCGGCCATCTGCAACAGTTAGAACATAAAACTTTTCTTTTTCTCCTTAGTGGTCGATGTCCATCTTGCCCAACAGCTTGGACATGAACCGCCCAAAGTGGAAGGGCGGCAACGCCTCAACAATCACAGCGCTGGCGGAATAGAGGAATATCACTCCAAGGGTGGCAGCGACAGGAACATTGACAAACATTTTTACCTCTCCTTTTATCTTTTAATTTGCGACCGACCGGGGCTCATTTGAGCAACCCGGCCGGTATACGCATCAGGTTAGAAGACGGGGTCGCTGATTGCCAGCAACAGCAGAAGACACAGGCTGACCTTGAGCATTACCTGCATCTTGTGTCCTCTTCTGGCGGGTTGCTGGTTGCCTCCAATGAGGCTCACCACGGCGCCCACCAAGAGACTGCAGCCGGCGACCATTCCGACAAACACCAGAATGCCAATAACATCCATAAACATAGGCATACCTCCCAAAAAAATAAAATTTTTGTATATATGAACTGGGGAACCAAAGGTTTCCCAGAGTATAACCGCTCTTTAAACGCAAAAACACCATCGTCTTTATTAGACAATGGTGTTTGAAAAGTAAATATGAACGTATCTTGTTAGATAACAGAAGACGTGCCCCCGCTGAGGACATATACAAAATACGATTACTTATTAAGTTTACAATGAAAGAGAGGTTTTGTCAATCCCGCTCCAGGCTATTTTTGCTGGAGGAGTTGGTCTTGTAGTTTCCGACCACCCTAATTTTTATCCGCTCCCTCCTGGGAGATGGTTCCTTTCATGCTTTGACGTTGCGTACAAGTGAGCGGCTCCTTGTTTGGCTAAGTGGAGGAGGGCCGTCACTTGTACGTGACCGAAAACTGCGCTGCGCAAGCCCCTGGCTTTAGACATGGGGATAAGCAGCGCCGGGCACGCTGAGAATTCCATGGCGTGCCCTTGCTTTTGCTGGCATATTGTGGTATAATTGAGCAATGTGGAAGAGAGGAGGCGGCAGTGTGAAAAAGTCGTCAACGGATAGTTTCTGCCTCAATCTGCCGCTTCGGTATGAGCTGTGGCAGAGAGGGCAACTGGATAAGACCTTCAAGGCCGCCGGCAACATCTGCAACTGCCTGATAGCCGACCGCAAGAAAGCCCTTGAACAGATGGAGCGCACCAGGGAGTGGCGGCGCATCCAGAATGGTATCAAAACTTTCTATGGGGATACCGCCAAGAAGGCAGAGCTCAAAGAGCTATACGACCAGAAGAAGAAACTCATGGCTGAATACGGCATGAGCGAATACGCTTTTCAAGCTCGGGCTCAGAAATGGAGAGCTACCTACAAGAAGATGATAGGGACGCATGTGCTCCAGAAGATAGCCTCTTCCGTCTGGAAGATGTTTGAGGCATACTTCTACGGCAACGGGGAGCAGATATCCTTCAAGCCCTACGCGGAGTTTCTTTCCATTGAAGGTAAGACCGATACCACCAACATTCGGTATAAGGACAATACCGTCTACATCGGAACGATGGCAATCTGTGTGGTTGCTCCACGGAACGACTATGAGCGGGAAGCTCTGAGCAACCGTGTGAAGTACTGCCGCATCGTACGGCTTCCCTGGAAGGACGGCTGGCTATACAAGCTACAGCTGGTGCTGGAGGGCAAGCCGCCGATAAAGCATAAGCCCGAGACCGGAGAGGTCGTACACGCCCTCGGCAAAGGCCGGGTAGGCATCGACCCTGGGACACAGACGATGGCGGTTGTGGGAGAGAAGCAACTCTCCCTAAATGTGCTCGCTCCCGCCGCCGACCCAATGTGGTCGAAGCTCCGGCGCATCAACCGGGCGATGGACAGGTCGAGGCGGGCTACCAACCCGCAATTCTTTCAACCGAATGGAGAAATCATCAAGAAGAACTACTTATCCAAAGAGCTGCTGGATAAGCGAGGCCGCCGGCGGTGGGTGGAGAGCAAGCGCTATAAGAAGCTGAAACAGCTCCGCCGGTATCTGCTCGCCAAGATAGCCCGGGCACGGAAGTGTCAGCACAACGAGCTGGCGAACAAGCTGCTGAGCTACGGCGATACTTTCTTCGTGGAGAAGATGGACTACCAGGCTTTGGCTAAGAGAGCCAAGAAGCAAGACCCCAAGGAGATGAAACCTGGGGAGCAATACAAGAGACGGAAACGTTTCGGTAAATCCGTCGCCAACAAGGCACCAGCGGCATTCCTGCGCATCCTTGAGAAAAAGGTTGCCGCCCAAGGCGGGCAGCTTCTCTATGTGGACACCTGGAAGGCTAGAGCCAGCCAGTATAACCACATCGACCAAACCTACCGTAAAAAGAAGCTGGCAGAGCGGATGACCACTCTGCCGGACGGAAACAGGGTACAGCGAGACCTGTACTCCGGCTTCCTGCTTCGAAACAGCAACGATACCCTGGATGGGTTCAACCAAGCCCTCTGTGAAGAGACCTTCGAGCAATTCATGATACCGCTCGACGCTGAGCTCCAGCGTCTGAGCCATATACATACCCCAAGCAGTACCGGCGTACGATACGCCGCATAAACCAAAGAAACCGGTGTAGACACCCACCGGAGCCGTGCTAATGGGCTGGTTGCAGCCCTTGCGGCGAAAGGTTCTGGGAACAGCATAAACGCCACGAAAGCAGTAGAGACTTTGTTTCGACGCTTCACGGCGAGTGCTGCACCAGGAACCCCCTGCCTTTAGGCATGGGGAGTGTCAGGTCGAAGCAAAAATCAAAGTTCTCTCGGCCAGATGTTGTTTGCTAGGTAGTCCATCCGGTAGATATTCGGAAGGCTTTTTAGGTCGTAGACGCAGACAGTTGGAAGATATGTCTCCAATCTCTCCTGTTCGTCTGCCGCCAGCTTATACGGCGTGTACCACACAAGGAAGTCCACATCCGCCCCTACCAGCGGCTCCAGAAATGCTCGGTCATACATCCAGAAGTGCGCATTTGAGGCCAGGTACTGCTTAAACGCTCCGCTGTGGCTGGAGACGGCACCATGCGGGATGTTAAAATACAAGCAGGACTCATCCCGAACAAAGAAAATGAGTTTGTGGCCTGGGTGATTGCGTCGGTAGATTGGGACGCTATGTACGTGTTTCCCTACTATCCGCCGGAAGTTATCCCGGTAGATGTTGTAGTTATGGTCTACAAACGAAGGCCGCCCATCGTCCGCCGTAATGATGTGGGGAAGCATATCCCGCTCTGGCAAGCCAACGACTGGGCCAAAATGCCCATCTACCGCAAGCTCCTCCTCTATCTTTGGGGCACTATCCCGCCATACGCCAGGTCGCTCGCAGTCATCTACCCGCATGACTTCCATCATGAGCTTGTACTGGTCGTTGTAGAAGTCTGGCGGCGGAGCTCCTTTTGCTGACGTGTCCTCCCATGCGATGCCGCACACAGACTCAAGGATTTTTCTCTCTTCCGACGAGCCGGTCATATAACAAATGCTCTCCGGGTTCTCCTGTTCCAACCGGAACAAGTCGATGATGTTCTTCTCTTTATCAAAGAAACCCATACCCATTACAACCACTCCTCCTCCGGTTCCGCCGGCCGCCCAAGCCAACGCTCAAACCACTCTTCGCACGGTATGCCGTCTTCCGTGACCATCTCTATCAGCGGCAACAGCTTCTGCGCCATCTCCCGCTGTGTCCAACCGTGAATCATCTCATAGTTTGTTTGCTGTTCCACGATAGCACCTCCTTTGCCCATATTGTACCATATCTCCCTTGTATTGGCAAGACGAAAAGGCAGGTCGCCGGTTTTAAAACTAACCCGGTGACCTGCCTTTTTTAGATTGCGTCCACAAATTGAGTTGCTTCCTTTTGCTGGGCTTCAACCTTAGCTACGATTTGGTCTTGTTGGCAGACGATATGGAATATTTCAGGCATGAGACTGTTGACCAAGTCGATAATGCTTCGGTCTTCCTGTGTTATATCATTCACCAGTGTTTCCTGTTTTCCATCTTTGACCCTGACGATACCCCGGTCTTTGAGTTCCCAAGCTGGCCGTCGAGGGTTCGTTCTGTTGAGCCGCCACGGCATCTGCTCCCACGTCTCTTCTTTCCCTGTCGGCTCAAACGCAGCAACCCAGGATACACAGCTTGCTGCCGGCCGTTGTGGCGCCATCCATGGTGCAAGAGACATCTCAGACGGCACCTTGACAAAACCGAAAACATGTCTTGCCCCAGTGCCACCCAAAATGATGCTGACCTCACAAGGTCTATTCGTCTGCACAGAAAACCTTAGCTCTATTTGGTCTTTCCCGGAGTATGTATTCCGCTCCGTTCTGACATCCTCGCAAACCAGTAGGCGCTTTTCCGGCCTGGTCGAGAACCCTTGTCTTGCAGGCATATGCACTCCCCCTTCGTTTTCTTTATTGTACCATATTTCCCATTCTTTTTCAACTGCGTTTACACAAAAAAAAGAAGCCGTACCACTCAAAGGTGGTACGGCTTGCTATCTCAGGAAAGTGCGGCGGACAGCTTCCGCAGGTTGCTCGCCAGGCTCTTGGTGTCAGCCTTGGCAAAGACCGAGCGGACGTTGCCTTCGAAGTCATCCGCTCGGAACAGCAGGCGCTGGTGGGTCATCAGAGCCTCCAGCTCATCGGTAGACAGCCCGAACGCAGCGGCAAACCCAGCGGCATCCATGTTGGGGGCATAAGCCTTAGCCAGCCCACGGATAGTTGCCAGTGTGGCACCGCTCTCGACTTTGATGTCAGGGCTGACCGCCAGCGGGTCGTCGACGATGCGCTTGGAAGGGGCTTCCTGCTCAACGAACTGACTGACGTTGGCAGACCTACGGATTTTAGTACCCCAGCAATCCGATTTCGCCATCAGCGTCTCAGGGTTAACCCCGAGGATTCTTCCAAGATTTTGAATCGTTCTCCAGCTCGGGGTGCCTTTACCTGTTCTCCAACAGTGCAGCGTTGCCCTGGATATACCAGCCCTAGTCACCACCAGTCGGTTTACAGAGAGCCCTTGCTCCTTTGCAATGTCCTCCAGTTTAGCCAAGAATGTTCCGACGGGAGTGGTAACATTGGCAGTCGTCCCGTCATTAGCACCCTTGGTCAACTTATCGCTTGTTGTCCCCAGGAACTTTGCCAGTGCCGAGATATCGGCATCCTTGGGGATAGCGCCACGGCTCCAGCGGTAGCATTCCGCCAGGCCGAAGCACCCCTGCAAGTCGGCGTAAGACTTGCCCGCTTTCTGCGCCGCCCGCATCAGATTGCGGTAAAACGCAGAGCCGCCAACATTGGCAGGGAAATCCTTCTGGCGGGCTTTACTGTAGCTCGCCGCCGGCCGCTTGTGGTTCGCCAGCATGTAGTCACGCTTGACGCTGAAATACAGCGCCAGTTCGCTGACCATAGGCTCGGTCAGCTTTGCGCCGTTGCGCCCAGTGCGAAGGTCAACCATTGCGCTGGTAGGCGACGGATATCCGATAGCCTCCCATGCCGCCTTGGTAGTAGTCTTAGTCTGCTTCGCCAGAGCCTTGACGTTGTCACAGACGATGTTGGCCTCAGCCAACCCCAAAGTTTTCACATTTGCTTCCATAATACATTCCTCCTATTTATTTTTTTGTTAGTCCAGGATATTGGCCAGCCGGTTCATCTCGGCGGTAATGAGCTTGACTTCACGCCGGCTGAACATGGCTCGAATATCCCGGAGCAATGTCGTGCTTTCGAAGTACAGGCCAGGGCACCGAATGAGACACTCGACCATACCGGCATGCATGTGGAGCTTGCCAGCAAACTCGGGGATGCTCATAGGCTGCTTGGCGTTGGCAAACGCATAGAGAACCTTCAGGATTTCACCCTCGTACACGTTTGGCTCGTCCGCCAGGTTGATTTCCTCGACAGGCTCTTCCTGCGTCTGCTCAATGCCCTTTGACGCAGAAGCCCCCTTATTAGCGCCCTTGCCAAGGTAGGTGTACCGCTTAGTCACCACATACCTTTCAGATAAAAAGGCATCCAGGTCGTATCCGCAGTAGTAGGCAACCAGTCGGGCATCGTCAGACATGACTTTGCCAGTTTCCCACTCGGCTTTCAGCCCACCATCCAGCTCCAGCTCATCGAGTATGTACTGCACTGTCTGCTTGCGGTCAAGTGCGCACTCAATAACGTGCCGGAGAAAGATTTGGGCGGTTTTGCCGGTGATAGCCTGGTTCTCGGGCTCCGGGTCACGGGTGTTCAGCGCCTCGATAGAGACGTTGAAATACTTCGCCGCCCGGGAGATGATATTCTGCCAGGATTCGCTGTTTGTGGCTCCCATGCGCTCAGACATCAGCCAATAGGCCAGCGCTTCGGGAGTGTAGTCCATCTTTTTCAGGACTTCGGCGGGGGTTTTGTTCTGGGTGGCGCACAATTTGGCAAACTCATTAGTAAACATTTTCGGGTCTCCTTTGTATTTTTGTATTTTTGCATATAAAAAGCCGCCGTCCATCGCAAATACGATAAACAGCGGCTGAATGCCAATATGATATTAACGTGCCAATCTGGCAATAATTACGCTTCCTCACGGAAGAATAAGGATACGATTACAGATAAAGTTTACCACAATACCCCGGATGCGTCAAGTCTGCTCCGTTGTTTCTAACATCTTAGATTTCGGTATCCTGATGCCCTGCCCCTGTTGCGCCCATGTCCGCCCAGTAATCAGGGTCGTTATACCATGGCACAGTTGCCCCAGGCGTCCAAGCCCAATCCTGCCACCGTTCTTTCTTCGCTGGTTTTTTGCAAATTCCCGCAAAAATGCTTTTGAAAACTTCAATCGGAAAAGCTAAGTAATAATAAAGCAGAAAACTTTTTATTCCCTCCCATGTTAGCTTTCTTTTCTTCAAATTTTTCATAGCAACAAAATACTCCATTTCTTTTGTCATTCGGTACGAATACAATATTTTGAACTGTCTCAAGTATATTATAGCATGTTGCGCTAATCTACTCAACTGCCAATGCAAAAAAAAGAAGGCACTCCTTTTATTGGAGTGCCTTCACCGTCACGAAGACGCATTGCATTGTCGGCGCCGTATGGTTCGTATCCCCGCTCCCCGTATGGAGCGCATCCAAATTGCTGTTGCGCACCGCCAGAAACGCAGTATTTACATTCTCACCCCCGTAGGGGGGTGCATCTAGGGATACGATTGCCCAGTAGTCCTTGTTTTCGTTTCAATTCTCACCCCCGTAGGGGGTGCATCGGGGTCGCTCTGGTACTGATACTCGATGGACATCAGTTTCAATTCTCATCCCCCGTAGGGGGGGTGCATCCCATCTCTGGCGTGTTGTAGCAAGGGTACTCGACAAAACGTGTGGT
>JAAGKN010000174.1_pt1 | contig 141252 bp, 140 predicted proteins | sample 6206371 | NCBI WGS metagenome assembly JAAGKN01 (sample SAMN11533720, study PRJNA540317) | gut metagenome | isolation source: fecal pellets from male and female animal of same cohort | host: Peromyscus leucopus | place: USA:CA | collected 2017
GTAATTTCTTTGAAGTCTTTTGCAGTACTTTCATAATTGAAATAATTCGCACCATTAAAACAAAGAAATCCAAATATATCAAAATAAGATAATTAAACATCTTGATATACTTGACTTTACGTAGAAAACTCCTCACTAAATCTATAATCACATTTAGTATAGGAGTTTTATACATTAACATCTAATATTTATACTTGATTTTAATAAATAACTTTTAGTTATATTAGAAATCAACACTTTTCTATTATTATATTACCTCCTTTTTTGTCCATTTTTTAAAAACCAGATTTAACCAGAGAAACAAAAAAGCCTTTAGTACCAACACTTTCAAAGCATTAAATACTAAAGACTTTTATAAAAATGGAGATGAGGGGAATTGAACCCCTGTCCAAACGCATCTCGTCACTGACCTCTACGATCATAGTTATATTATTTGAACTTCACTAATTCACAACGCCATATAACAGGGCTAATATGAATTAGCTAACCTGTTAAGACTCTTTCTAACTATTCAGGTGAGGTAGTTAAACGTAACTCGCTAATGTTGATACCAATAGTTAATCACGAGTAAACCAACTAAAGGCAACACAGGCGCCTAATTAGGCAGCTACTGCGTAAGAATTACTGTTTTTTGCAGTTAAATTTATAAGTGACGTTTTTACGTAGACGTGACCTACGAATCGCAGTCAATGCGAGTCTACGCCTGTCGAATCCCAAAACATCCCCTTGAGATGTTTTTATTATAGCATAGACTACATGAAATGCGAAGCAATTTGCTTATTTATTCTAAATGAGCCAATCTTACAACGTCACGTTCAATCATTAATTCTTCATTGGTTGGAACAATCATTACACGAATCTTAGAATCTGGTTTAGTTATTGTCTTTTCACCATTAGTTTCATTTTCTTCAAGATCAGGAACTACTCCAAATATACCCAATTGTTCCATCACCATTTTACGGATGTGTTGATCATGTTCACCAATACCTGCAGTAAAAATAATTGCATCAGCACCATTCATTTCAGTAATGTAAGCACCGATATAGCGAACAACACGATTAACAAAAATTTCACGTGCTAAAATTGCACGCTTATCTTTATTCTTTTCTAAATCACGCATATCAGGTGAAATTCCAGAAATACCCAAAAGTCCTGACTTATTATTCAAAATACTGATCATATCATCAATAGAAATATTCTCTTTATCCATTACAAATCTTAAAAGTGATGGATCAACATCTCCTGAACGTGTACTCATAGTAATTCCGGCAAGTGGACTAAAGCCCATTGAAGTATCGTATGATTTACCATTCTTTACAGCTGTAATTGAAGCACCGGAACCCAAATGACATACAATAAGATTCAAGTCTTCTAGTTTTTTATCTAATAATTCTGCAGTTCTTTCCGAAACATAACGAACAGAAGTACCATGAGCACCATATTTACGAGTACGATATTTTTCATACCATTCATAAGGTACAGAGTACATGTAATGAACAGGGTCTAAAGTTTGATGGAATGATGTGTCAAATACTCCTACTTCAGGTACTCCTGGCAACAACTTCATAAAGGCTTCTATTCCTTTTCCTTCAGCAGGATTATGAAGTGGGGCATAATCAGTTAAATCAAATATTTTTTGTAAATTATCTTTATTGATAATCGCAGAATCTTTAAAATATTCGCCACCTGCAACAATACGGTGACCGACACCTACAATTTCATTGAGATTCTTAACAACATCATATTTTTTCAAAGCTTCTAATAATAAACTAACAGCTTTTTCTTGGTTTGGAATTGCTACTTTTTCAACATGCTTCTCACCATTTGCTAACTTTATTTCAAATGATGAACCATCAAGTCCAACACGATCAGCTATTCCTTCAGCTAATACTTTTTCATCAGGTAGTGAAAAGATTTTATATTTAAATGATGAGCTACCTGAATTAATTGCTAAAACTTTATCCATAAGACAAAATCCTCCACATAAATTGTTGATTGTTTCTAACAAACTAATGAATAGTTTTAGTATACCACTCGTTTAGCTTATCATTAAAGTTTACAAGCGCATCTTGGCCGTTCAAAGATTCTAATTTAGTAAGCAAAACCTCACTGCTGGTAGCGTTTTCACCATGATTCTGAAATACTAAAATAGATTTTTGATTAAATTTATTTTGGAACATCTTATCTGGTAATTCAACAATAGCTTTTAGATAAACTTTCTTAGTAAGCCACGGCATAAAGTCAGCACCAACTTTTCCTGATAGGATTGATTTAGGAACTACCAAAAATGCGTACCCAGCTGGCTTTAAATTCTTGATAATTTGTTCAATCAAGAGTAAATGAGCAAAAGAATGTCCTTTTTCTGCCTTTGTAGCAAAGTTTTTAGCATTTTCATCAACTGGATAATATCCAATTGGCAAATCACTAACCACTGCATCGGGACTTGGAACCATCCAAGGAGTTAATGCATCCTGACAAAAAAGTTCAATATTAATATTATTTAAATGAGCAGCAACATCAGCTAAATTCAACATTTCTTCATCATTATCAATACCAATCAATTTATAATGATCCTTAGAATGATTTTCAGATTTTAATTGATTAATAACCGCATAAAGTAAATTACCTGTTCCCATAGCTGGATCAACAATTTCCAGCTCTTTATCTGTAGGCAATAATTTTTGCATAATTAGTGCAATTAAAGTAGAAATTATAGGAGGTGTTGGCATTTGATTAGCATCTCTATTATCATCATTGATTGCCTTTAAAGTTAAATAAGTAAATACTTGAACTTTAACTTTTTGAGGAAGATGATCATAATCTAACTTCTCATACATCTTACTTAGCTTAGCAACTGTTTCTTTATCTGGAGCACCCATTTCAACTTTGATTTTTCCATTTTCTAGATTGTCAAAAGTTTCAACCAAGGCCTCTGCAAAGGAAACATTTAAACTTTCTTGTAAAGTTTGCACACAAGCTAAAAACTGATTAAATATTTTTTCAAATTTTTCAATATTTTCCATAATTCACCCTTCTTTTTATCTTACTTACAATTTTAAAGAAAGGTGAGAAATGGTGCAAGAAATATCAATCTGAGATTAGATAATCAATAATCATAATATTGTTTTCCATACTATCATGAAATATTTGTCTATATACTGCTAAAAACAATAAGCACGTTGTTAATACTAATACGCTACTTAGAAGAGCGCTTGCTTTGAGAGTTTTTATTTTTTCGAGTCGTATTTTCACTCTGAGATTTATTTTCTTCATCTTTTTTACTTTTTTCTTTTGGTCTAGGATCAAGTTTAAAATACAATTCAGATTTTCTTTTATCTTTTTCAATTACAGTGATTTTTATTTGTCCATCTTTAGTAGAAAACGATGCTGCTTGTACATTTAATAAAAGTGGCATATGACCGCCCTCATCAGTAGTTGAACGAATCATATGCTTATATTTTTCTAAAATATACGTTTTTTCAATCTTCTTTTTTCCGCTTCCTTTTACTTTAACAAGTTTTGATTTAAAAGAATTTGAAGAATCAGCCAGTGCATATACAACCCCACTATCTTCATGTAAAAAGCGATTAAATTGAACATAAGCAAAAGCAATATCATCAGTACGATGGCTAGATTTATTTACAGTTTTCAAATTTGTTAATAAATTCTGAAGAATTAATATTACTAACATTGAAATAAAAATTGAAAAAATAGTTTCAGCTAAAGTAAATCCTTTACTTTTCAATTTTATAAACTTCTTTTTCTTGTGAATCATAAACATGATTATTTCCTGTCATTTTATAAATCCTATCATGAACCATGACTTCTTTTAAATTATTCTCTTTCATTACATGCCATGCATACGCTCTATCAGTTTTTAATTCTAAAACTCGTTCAGTTTTGTGCATCCCACTTAACGTAATTGCCATCACAATTACTCCTAAGATAGCAATTGTTAAACCTATTAAACTTTCAGCTATCAAAAAACCCTTTTGTTTACTCATCAATCGCCCTTCCCCACATCATTTGTAATTTTAATTTTTTATTATCTTTGCCATTTGAAAAGGTAATTGTTCTAGGAGCTACTGCACCTTTACTAGATATTTGAAAATTAGTCGGATTTGTAAGTTTTATTTTTTTATTAATTATCACTTTTTTGGAATATTTTCTTCCCTTAAACTGTAAATATGACGAATCAGGCAAATACATTACACTTATTGATTCATGTTGAACTGTACTAATTCTAGCCGCTTGTTCAATTGCAGTCTTAACTTGTTTTTCAGTATTTACCAATAGCAATTGATTTTCATAGCTTTCCATTTTCAAACTTCCTATAAAAATTAATAAACATGAAACTGCAAGTGTAATAACGCTTTCTAAAACTGTAAATGCACTTAAACTATTTCGCTGCATCTTTAGCTACAACTGTACCATCTTGGTTAAAATCGTATTTTTGCGATTTTTTCAATTGATCTTTAGTCAAATAACCCTCTTTTTCCATAGCTTCAAAAGAAACGGATTTATTATCATCTAATTTTTTCTCATCTCGGTATAACTCTACTTGCGTTTGTAAAGTCGATTTAAATGCATCTGAAGTTCTATTTTCTGCATTTCCTTTTTGTTTCATCAAATTAGGTGCAATAATCAATACTAAAAGTACAATAATTGCAATAACTACTACCATTTCAATCAAGGTAAAACCTTGTTGATTGCGATTTTTAGCTAAAATATTTAATAAATATTTTTTCATTTTATTCTTCATTTCTATCTCCTATATTCCTTGCATCATTGTATACATCGGCAGAAGTAACTTCATATACATTGCAACAATACAAATTCCTATTAAAACAAAACATACTGGTTGAACATTAACTACTAGTTTTTCAATTTTTGCAGTTAATTCACTAAATAAGCTTCTTCCTAAAATCAGACAACGACTACTTAAGCTTTTTCTTTTGGAGCCTGTTTTTAGCAATATCAATAATGTATCCGGTAAAAACTCTTCTTTTTCAATTATTTCATTTAAGTTTTCACCATTAGCTAACTTTCGACCAATCTTTTCGCCTAAGACTTGTTGAAGTGAGCCTTTAGTTTGTTGAGAAGCATATTCACACATCTTTTGCAGTGAGAAACCACTTGCTAAAAGCATTCCAATATCGTATACCAAAAGATAATTAACATAAATTCTAATCGTTGAACCTAAAATGGGTACATGACATAGCTTTTTCAAAGCTTGATAATCTTGCTTTGCTAATAAATTTAAAATTCTTGAAAAATAATAGATAAATACCAAAGCAAAAAGAATCAATCCGATTAATAAAACATCTCCCATGTGCTCACCAGAATCAGAAAATTGAGCTGAAATAAACGTTTGCATAAATGCCAAAAGTAATACCATCATAATTGCTAAAACAAATGGATAAGAAAGTTCAGCTTTTAATTTTTTTATTTGCTCATTTTTCAATCTTGTTAAAGTAGCTAATTGATCTAAACATTCTACTAAATTTCCTTGCTGCATTGCCAAATTAATCTGTGTTACTGTAGTTTTTGAAAAACCTAATTTCAAAAGCTGCTGAGAAAATTTAGCACCACTTTTCATAGCATAATTTAGATCTTCCATCATTTGCTTTCTTTTAGGCCATAAAACTGGCATTAACTCAATACTATTATTAAGAGAAAAACCATTTGATAAACTATGTTTTAAATAATCTAAAAACTCTAGCTGTTCATCGCTTTTTAAGTTATCCCTCTTGGTAGAAACTATACGTTTCATCGTTAATTTGTCCTCCTTTCTTCAAAGTATTCAAATTATTTTGCCAGTCTACAAAGTTTGACCGAATTTGACTATTAATCGCTTCTTTTAAACTTTCTCCACTAGCAATATCAAGTAGACAAGCCACATTAGACTTAGTTGGTAACAAACGCTGATATGAAATAGCTGTTAAACAATTTGCCAGTTCGTCTTTACGAATACCTAGTCCTTCTAATCTAGAAATGGTTTGAAAAGTACTTTGAGCATGAACAGTTGCAAACACTAAATGGCCACTAAGAGCAGCATCTAGAGCTACACGAGCAGTATTTGCATCTCGTATTTCTCCAATTATTAAAATATCTGGACGATGGCGCAGGGCCGCTTTAAGTAAATCAAGATATTCTATTCCCGCTTCACTATTAACTTGTGACTGCAAAAAAGAACTTTCATGAATTTCAACGGGATCTTCAATCGTCATTACTACTTTTTTATTTTGGCTAACTTTTTTAGCTAATTCATACATAGTAGTAGTTTTACCAGATCCAGTAGGACCACTAGTTATAATTAAGCCTCGCTTTTTTGATAAGCTTTCTAGTAGTTTAATTTGTTCAGTAAAAAAGTAATTGCTATTTTCAATTTGATAAATTATTCTCACTACTAAAGATTCTTTATCAGCAAAATCTCCTAAGCTAGATAATCTTAAATAGTATTTTTGTTCTTGATAATCATACTCAATTGCTCCAACTTGCGGACGTTGATGTTCGGAAATATCCATTTGAGCAGCATATTTAAAAAAATTAATAATTTCAATTCCTTGTTTTTGATTATATTTAGTCAAACTTTCAATTCCTGAACTTAATCGTAAGTTAACTTGTACATTTTCTTCTTTAATCAAAAAGAAAATGTCACTTGCTTTTTTAGCAATTGCTTCTTCAAGTAATTTATCAACTATCTGCTTTGTTTCCATAAAAAAAGTCCCCTTTCTTGACTGCTCAATATTAATTACGTCAAAAAAGAGGATTTTATTTTTAAAATAAAAAATCATTTAGCATAAATGCTAAATGACTCTTTAATATTATTAGTCTTCATCTGCAGCTGCAGTGTAAACATTTTGAACATCATCGTCATCTTCTAGTTGTTCAACTAAATGTTCAAATTGTTCCTTCTTATCTGCAGGAACTGGAGTGGTATTTTGTGGAATCATAGTTAATTCTGCATTAGCTAACTTGTAGCCAGCTTTTTCAATGCATCACGAACAGCAGTAAATTGCTTAGGATCAGTGTAGATTTCAAATGCATCATCACTAGTTTCCAAGTCGTCTCCACCAGCATCCATAACATCAAGCAAAACTTGATCTTCATCAGCGTCAGTAGTTGAACGATCAATTACAAGGTACCCCTTACGGTCAAACATGTAAGCAACAGAACCAGTTGCACCAAGAGAACCACCATTACGAGTAAAGGCAACACGAACATCAGAAGCAGTACGGTTCTTGTTATCAGTTAAAGCTTCAACTAAAACTGCAACACCACCTGGTGCATAACCTTCGTAGGTAATTTCATCATAATGTTCATCTGAATTACCTTCAGCCTTTTTAATAGCACGTTCAATGTTAGTCTTAGGCATGTTAGCTGCACGTGCTTTATCCATAACCATACGTAAAGTAGGATTTCCTGAAGGGTCAGGACCACCACTCTTTGCAGCCATATAAATTTCACGAGATAATTTTTGGAAAACTTTACCTCTCTTAGCGTCTTGCGCATTCTTGCGGCCTTGAATATTGTGCCATTTTGAATGTCCTGACATAAGAATCCTTCTTTCTTTTATTTATAATCTTTAACGTTTATAATCTTAACTCACACAGCTTGAAAATTCAATGCTATCAATGATTTAACTGGACTTTTTCTGCAATTTATTTTTAATTGCTAAAATTATTATACATATAACAATTCCTACTAATGCCCCAGCTCCATCTAGCATTACATCATGGACACTAGGAGTTCTATCTCCAGTTAAATATTGGTGATACTCATCAAAAGCAGCAAAAGCTATCGTAGCAAACCAAATAAACATTGGAGCCATCCAATTAACTTTAAATACACTACGCAAACCTAAATAACTAAATATTCCTAAAAAGAAATAAGAAGTAAAATGTGCAAGTTTTCTCACAAAAAACTGAGTCATTCCTGCTACTCCACCATCTGAAACTTTATTATGCCAATGACCTGCATAATAAATATTTAAATTTCCAACTATTTCTTCAATAAAATATAAATGAGTATGGATAAATCCCGGCTTCATTTCTTGTTCATGATAGGTCATTGAACTTGAGATGAATAACATCAATAAAACTAAAAAAGCTAAAAATAAACAAACTTTTTCAAATTTAGTAAATTTAAATTTTTCCATCTTAATTTCCTTATCTAAAAATTCTTATGTCCTATCTTAACAATTTTTGAAGTAAGAAAAAACTGCTAGTTATTAACTAGCAGTTTTAAAATTACCAACTTGCTTTCTTCACACCTGGAAGTTGACCCTTATGAGCCAATTCTCTCATACATTCGCGACACAAACCGAATTTACGATAAACTGAATGCGGTCTTCCACAACGTTCACAACGTGTGTATTCACGAGAAGAAAACTTAGCTTCTTGATGATTTCTAATAATTTGTGATGTCTTTGCCATAAAAACTCCTTTTATCTATGCTTTCTAATACGCTCTGGCGCAGGCTTAGGATGATAAGTTAAGCCAACCAAAGATAATAATATAATTCCAATTGCGATAATTTGACTTGTCATAACAGGGTTACACTCTTTTCTATTCCGATTTTTCTACTTTACTTACTTTTCGTTAATAATTATACCTTCTTACTAAAAATAAGTAAAGCAAAAAGCATAATTTTATTTTTTGAAAACGCAATCGCTTACACACTGGTAAAAATACTCCATAATCTGTAAAATGTAGTCGTTAAGCTATTTTGGAGAGGAATTTTTACGTGAATGTAAAATTCAAAAATAAATCGCCTGCAAAATATTCTAGTCAAACATGAAAATTGAATACTAGAAAAGGATATTAAAAAGTGGACGAAATACAAGAATTAAATCCTGATAAGAAATATATTTCTTGGCAAACCTTATTTTTGATGGCTCTTTGTACTGTTATCGGTATTGACGATATCATGTATAATTTTCAAAACCAAGGAATGTCAGTTATTTTTTCTTGGGTGGTAATGGTTATTTTTTATGTTATTCCATATTCATTGATGGTAGGACAGCTTGGAAGTGTCTTCAATAAAGAAGGCGGAGGTCTATCATCATGGGTTAGAGGAACTGATGGTGAATTTCTTGGATACTTTACTGCTTGGACATACTGGGCAGCCTCAATTCCATATGCAGTAGATTCAGCAAATGAAATTATTGTTGATGTTGGTTGGGCTTTAACAGGTTCTGAAAAGTTCCAAGATAAAATGTCAAACACCACTTTTGCAATCTTAACGTTTGCAATGTTTATTATCTTTATTGTTGTTGAACATCACTTCTCCCGTTCAATGGAGCTTCTTTCCACTATTGGAGGAGGATTAATGATGATCATGACAGTATTACTTGTAATAATGGCCTTTATTGGACTTATAAAGTCTGGTGGTCATATGGCAACTCAGCCATTTACTTGGAAAACAATGATGCCAGACTTTAATTGGCACTACTTTTCAACCATTGCTATGCTTATTTATGCTATGAATGGTGCTGAATTAGTTGCTCCTTATGTTACTCAAATGAAGAAACCACAATATGACTTCCCTAAAGCCATGATTGCTTTAGCTGCAATGACTGGTTTCCTTACTATTTTGGGTTCATTTTCACTTGGAATTTACTTCAATGCTTATCATATTCCAAATGACTTGAAAATGAATGGTGCGTATTACGTATTTGACATGATTGGTCATCAATATGGCATGGGTAAAGGACTTCTTTATTTCTGGGCTTGGACTTCAGTATTCTTTAACTGCGCACTTTTAGCGGTTTTACTTGATGCAATGACTAGAATGTTAATTTCTGATACTGGTGACCGTTACATGCCTAAGCTTTTACGTAAAAAAGACAAAAATGGTCTTCCAATCAACGGTTACATTTTAACTGTTTCTCTTTCTTCATTCATCATGATTCTGGGCATTTTCTTACCAGATATGAATGATATTTTTAACTGGTTATTAAACTTAAACGGAATTGTATCACCTGGTGTAACTTGCTGGATTTTCTATTCCTTTATGAGAGTTAGAAAGAATTCCAAGAAGTTTCCAAGTAAATATGTCTTTATCAAAAATGATAAAGTTGCTTGGAGTGTGGGCTTATTCCTGTTATTAGTAACTGCAATTGCAACTATTATGGGTATTACGCCTCAAGATGTACCCCAAGGCTCATCAATATGGTGGTATGAACTAATTATCAATATTGTTGCTGTAATTGTTTTAATTGGCCTTGGTGCAATTTTACCTGGAATTAGAAAACGTGAAATCGAATATGGAATTGCCTTTGATAAGCTGCAGTGGATTACAATGATTTCTCTAATTATTATTGCAATTATTCTTGGGGTTTACCTTGGAGGAACCAAGATTGCCCTACGTGGACTTTATATTGCAATTGAAGGAATTATTGCCTTAATCGTTGTATGGCTAATTGGTCGCAAAAAACCAAACTTGGCTGATGGCTTTAAAGCCGAAGAAGAATAACTAAAAAAACTAAGGATATAATCCTTAGTTTTTTTAGTTAAAAGTGTAAATTAAATAAACTAACTATTACAAAAGTCATCCCACTTGCAATAACTGGACCTGCTGCAATGCCTTTAAATGCTACTACACCAATAATTGTCCCTAAAACTAAAGCTACGGTTACTTGTGGAACTGCTGCCAATTGATCTACCCCATAACGTGATAAAATAGCAACTGCAATTCCAGCTGCAATCGCAATCCAGCCAGCCGGAGTCTTAAATGTTTGAAACAAATCTTTAAAACCAATCTGGCCTGTAGCAATAGGAATTAAGATGGCAACCGAAATTACTGTAACACCCCAATTGATACCTTTAGATTGAATCACAGGCAACCACTTAGTAGTAAATGGCAACAATTTTAAAACCATAACTACCCCTGTTGCAATAATTAAAGAAGTATTTTTTCCAACTATTGCTATTGCTAATACTAATGCTAAAAATAACCAACTTTCCATAAGTTTCCTCCACTATCATTATTCTTTCCTTACGGTACCTGATTTTTTAATTTTCATCAAGAATGAATATTAATCAAGCAAAATTAAAGCGCTTACTGTATAATGTAAGTATATAATTTTGAGGAGGAAATTATGACTAAAATTCCATTTAAAGCCGTTGCAGTAGATATGGACGGCACATTCATGAATGACGACTTAACTTATGACCATGAACGCTTTGATAAAGTTTTAACTCGTTTACGCAATCATGGTGTTCATTTTATTGTTTCAAGTGGACGTCCCTTATCTAGACTTAAGAGAGACTTTGCTGAATTTCTTGATAGAATTGATATTGTTGCAGAAAATGGAGCTATCCTTGTACAAGATAATAATATTATTTCTAGCCATTATTTAACTCCAAAAACTGGTAAGGAATTAATAAATTTTGTTCAAACTCACTATCCTCAAGCCTACATTTGCGTTAGTGGAAAAGAAGGCTCATATTATCTTAATTCATATCCTACTGCTTTTAAAAAGTTAATGAATTTTTATTATCCTGATAATATTGGTCTTAACAATTTCGATGAAATTCCCAGCAGTGAGCGTGTCATTAAATTAACTCTAAATGTTGATGCAACTCTTGCCAACGAACTTGAAACTAAATTTAATCATGACCATACAGAAAGAATTCATTGTACAACTAGTGGCTTTGACGATATTGATGTTGTACCTTATGGTGTCAATAAAGCACAGGCAATAAAATATTTTTTACGCTATTTTAAACTTGAACCTAGTGAACTGATTGCATTTGGGGATGGATTAAACGATAAAGAAATGTTAGAATTAGCCGGCTATAGCTATGCAATGGCAAATGGTAACCCTGAAATTATCAAATTAGCAAAATATAAAGCACCAAGCAATAACGAGAGTGGTGTTTTACAAGTATTAGAAAAATATCTCGATGAAGCTGAAAAAAATAATAATTAAACTAAAAAAGCTTGAGGAATTTCAATCCTCAAGCTTTTTCTATTCAATTGTAACTTCATTAGCAACATCAGTATCAAAGAATTCTGCAACTTCATGTACATCCATGCCTTGACCTAATGCCCACATAAGCTTTGTAATTGCACTCTCAGAAGTCATATCACGTGCACTAATCGCACCTTCTAAAAGTGCTAACCTTCCAACTTCATACTTAGTCAAATCACTACGCTCATATAAGCATTGACTGCTAGCAATTACAGGAATTCCTTGACGAATTAATTTACCAATTGCGGCAACAGTGTTTCGGCGAATATAATTCATTCCACCTAAACCATAACCTTCAATAACAATCCCTTTGCAACCACTATCAGCCATTGCAAATAATAATTTAGGATCAAATCCTGGAAATAATTTAACCAGCGATACATGGGGATTAATATTAGTATTTAATACACAATGAAGATTACTCTTCTTTTTATTTTGATTATTAAAAATCAAGCCATCTGATGTTACTTTAGCTACTGGTGGAACATTTACACTTTCAAAAGCATTAAAATTGGTTGTCCGAACTTTAACTGTCCTACATCCCAACATAATCTTACGATCAAATGCTAAATATATTCCTGGCTGACAACTTGCTGCTGCAGCAAAAGCTAAACGTAAATTATCTGGCGCATCACTTAATACCACATTGATTGGCACTTGGCTACCTGTCAAGATAACTGGAATTTCAATGTTTTGAAGCATAAAAGTCAGCATTGATGCTGTATACGCCATTGTATCAGTTCCATGTGATAAAACAATTCCATCATAATCCTTACGATATTGATAAATTTTTTCTGCAATAAATTTCCATTCTTCAGGTTGCATATTAGAAGAATCTAATTGCAAAATGTCTTTTACATCAATGTCGTATGGCATTTGACCTAATAACTTAAGAAGATCTTCTCCTGATTCTTTGGGAACTAATCCAGAATCAGATACGACGGAAGCAATAGTTCCACCGGTTGATAGAAGTAATAGTTTCTTCTGCATTGGAAGCGCCTACTTTCATTTTGGGGGGGGTGCGAGCCTCAGCTAGAGCTTCCCCAATTACAGTTTTTACTGCTTTAGTAAGTACGCTAGCTGAAGCTATCCCATCAATTTTTACTGATTGAGCCTGCAAAATTTGTCCTTTAAACTCTTCTTCAAGTGCCGGTTCAATCTCACGTTCACCTGGCTGACTCTTTAAAGATACATCAATGATTTTTTCATCATTCACAATTACTGTTGCTGTAATATGAGCCAGAGAATCGGTCTTGGCGGAATAAGAACCAGGCACAAACTTGATTTTTTCTGCCATTATATCTTCTTTTCTAAATCCACTTATAAATTTACAACAATTAACAAAGGATATTTTATCAGATTTCATTAAAAAAGTTACTAAAAAATAATATTAGTAACTTTTTTGTAATTAATAACAACGCCTTATTTTTTATATTATTGCGGAGTAATAATTCCCACACTTTGTCTACTATACAAAGTTGGATCTTGTAATAAACATTTAGCAAAATCTGCAATTGAAGCAATTGTAACACCATTAGATGGAACAGTGTCTCCAATTTCAGTTATTTCATAATTTACATCGCCTTGAGTATACCATCCTGGACGAACCACAGTATAATTTAAATCAGACTCTTCTACTTCATCTATCATTTCGTTATACGGAACTGACATTTCATTGTAGTCTAAGTTGTTTTCTAATTTTTCAGGAGCCGGAATCTCATCAAAAATTCCCATCGAAGTTACAAATACCAAGCGCAAGACATTATTTCTATTCATTGTAGAAATAATATTTTCTACAAATTCATCATCTTCACCACCAATTGACGCAAAAACAGCATCTTGCCCTACCATAGCTTGAGCTAATTCATCTTCGTTTTCAGTATTGCCAGAAATTTTGGTTTCACGAGTTTTATCAATATTTAGCTCACCTGCATCTTTAGAAAAGAGCGTTAGAATATCATCAGTTTCTCTTAAAAGAGTCTCTCTAACCGCTTCACCAACAGTACTTGTTGCACCTATAATTAAAACATTTGTCATAATTTTCACCTCAATAATTATTAATTTATTCTCACTTTTATCTTAAGCGAAAAAATTTACAATAACAATTTTCACGACTTAACTTATAATAAATTGTATGGAGGGACTAATAATGAAATTTGTTTTAGCACCAGATTCATTCAAAGAAAGTATGACAGCCAAAGAAGTCTGCTTAGCAATGGCATCAGGCATCAAAAAAGTGATACCTGATGCAAAAATTATTCCAATTCCCATGGCAGATGGTGGTGAAGGAACAATGACTTCTTTAGTAGATGCAACTAAAGGTAACTATATTCAAAAAACTGTCACTGGTCCATTAAATGAGCCAGCTAAAGCAAGCTATGGACTGCTTGGGGACGGTTCGACAGCAATTATTGAAATGGCAGAAGCTAGTGGAATTAGTTATTTAAAACAAAATCAAAAAACACCCGTTAATATTTTAAAAACTACTACTTATGGTACCGGCGAACTTATTCTTGATGCATTGAAACATAATGTGACTAAAATTATCATTGGCTTAGGCGGCAGTGCCACAAATGATGGTGGTAGTGGCATGGCTGAAGCGCTTGGTGTTAGATTTTTTGATAAAAATGGCCAAATTATCTCAAAACTATCTGGAGGAAAATTAAATAAAATTACAAATATAGATATTTCTCAACTTGATGCTCGAGTAAAGAACTGTCAAATAATTTTAGCCAGTGATGTAACTAATCCCCTTATTGGGCCAAAAGGTGCTTCTTATGTTTTTGGAAAGCAAAAAGGGGCTGATGCTTCTACTCAAAAATTATTAGATAGCAATCTTACCCATTATGCAAACATCATAAAAAAAGTTCTTAATAAAGATATTTCCTCAATTCCAGGTAGCGGTGCTGCAGGCGGACTAGGAGGCGGCTTATTAGCTTTTACTAATAGTAAAATTCACTCAGGTGTAGAAATTGTTGCCCAAGAAACTCACCTAGAAGAAGCAATTAAAAATGCCGACTATGTTTTTACAGGGGAAGGTGGAACGGATTTTCAAACTAAATATGGCAAAACACCATATGGTGTAGCAAAAATTGCAAAAAAATACGATGTCCCTGTAATTTCTCTTGCAGGTTATTTAGGAACCGGAATTGAGCAACTTTATCAATATGGTTTTACAGCTATTTTTGGTATTCTTGATAAAGCTACTACATTAGACGAAGCTCTCAAAAATGGACCGAAAAATGTAACTAGAACTACTGAAAACATTACTCGTCTACTTATAACAAAATAAAAAACGGGATTGGTCCCGTTTTTTTATTTCTTTATTTTCTTTAACAATCCTTCACATCCTGTAGCAATTTCACAATATGCCTCATCAAAATCTCCCGTATACCAAGGATCATCTATGTCATCACTCTTATCAATAAAGTAAAGCAACTTATATTCTTTTCTTTCTGGATCACCACCAGTTATTCGATTCATATCCATAAAGTTTTCCTCATCCATACAAATCAAATAATCATACTTCTGATAGTCATCTTTAGTCATTAAGCTAGCTTGATGAACTGTATAGGGAATATGATTTTTATCTAAAACTCTTCGCGTTCTTATATCCATCGGCATCCCAATACCATTATGAATCGCATCACTTGTAGTAGCTTTAGAATCAACTTCAATATCTTTAATATTTTCTTTTGCTAACAAGTTTTTCATAACAAATTCAGCCATCGGTGATCGACAAATATTACCGTGACAAACAAATAAAATTTTCATGATTCTATTCCTTCACTTCTATCTATAGTTTTACTTAAACTTTTTAATAAAATTGGCCAAATCAACGCCACTAAGACTCCTATTATTAAACCTGCCCAAATTCCTTGAGTCATATTAACAAAAATTCCATGATAAACTTGTTCTTGTAAAGCATTAGTGGCTTCACCAGTGAAATACCATAAAATTCCAAATACTCCTACTGTAGCAATAGAAAGAGGAATTGAAGCCCAATACTTTCCAAAAATCATTAATAGAGCTGCCAATAGATAAATTAAAATAACTACAAAAATTGAGTAGCGATAAATTGTAATTACATGATAGACCTCTCTGGAATCTTCTTTTAATTGTCTATTAATCTCTTTAACAATATATTGATTTACAATTTGACCTAAACGATTATTACTACTCAAATTAAAATCTTTAGCAGTCAATTCTCCTGTTTCATCATATTTTGTACTCAACTTATATAAATCAGCATATGACAGATCTAAATGATATTTTTTAGGAAAACTTTTTAACAATTCATCTTCAAGCCCCGTTGCTTCTAGGAAATTTGTAGCTAAGCCCAATTCAGTATTATCAGAATCTTGAACAACTTCTCGAACTATATGTTTAGTCATCGCGTGAGTATTATTAATTCTTAGTTGAATATTACTAGTTAACATAAGATAAGCAGATAAGACTACTAATAAAACAGAAGTAACGCGTAAAATAATCATCCATATTTTTCTCATTATAATACACGTCCTAAATAAAATCCGACATAAATTAAGATTAATCCACCAACATAAGAAACTAAAGCATATAAAATTAATCCACGATAATTTTTGTCATGATACATCCCTACCAACTCGGTATTTAAAGTAGAAAAAGTAGTATATCCTCCCATAACACCAGTTCCAACAAGAGCATAAAGGAACATATTTACCTTCAAACCAAATAAAATTCCTAATATTAAAGTTCCAGTTAAATTAATAATTAATGTTGCAGTAGGTAAATTAGCATATTTTCGACCTATTTTCTCCCAATGTTTCTTTCCATAGTTTGTAATAAAAAATCTTAACATTGCACCTAAAGAGGCCCCAATTCCTGCAAATAACAGCTCCATTTTAATCCTCCCTAGCTTTAATTAGCATTGCAACTGTTTCACCCATATGACTACCAATATAAGCAAAAACAAATCCAAATATGATAGAACTAAAATAATATATCAAAGCAGTAGATGTTAAATGAGCATCAAAATTTTTTAAGACCTCCAAATTAAAGGTAGAAAAAGTAGTAAATGCTCCTACAAAGCCGGTCCCAATTCCAACACTCAACCATTCATAAAAATCTTTAAACTCAAAAAATAGATACGTAAAAAATGCTAAAAGGAAACATCCGATGATATTTCCCCAAAAAGTTCCATAAAAATGAAAATTTATATTTAAACTAGCTCTTGCAATTCCACCAAAAAAAGCAAAAACAGCAATACTAAAATAATTTTTTACTTGCGATGACACAATATCGCTCTCTTTCTAAATTATAAAACAAATTTTTTAAGTGCTTTGGCAATTCCATTATGATCATTATCATCAGTAATATAATCCGCCCTTTCTTTTATATCACTGATAGCGTTACCCATAGCAACTTTCTTAAATTCAGGATTTTCAAACATGGACATATCATTCCCCTGATCTCCAAAGACCATTACTTGGTTTTGATCAATTTTTAGCCGTTCTGCCAAATCCATTATAGCGTTTCCTTTTGAGGCCCCAATTGCATTTAATTCAATACAATTATCTAAACTATGTACAATATCATACGATTGAAATGCCCATTCAGGAATTGAAGCCCACAATTTTGAAATTTGGTCACTATCTTTAGCACAAGTAAAACCAACTTTATTAAAAGTAAAATCTTTAGAAATTTCATCACGATTTCTGACTTTAATTTCATTATTAGTGTAAGCCGCATTTATCTGCATTTGTACTGAAATATCACGATCCAAAGTCCAAAAACATTCTGTAGTTTCAAAATGAAGATTCACATGACTAAGTCTTTGCAAACGAAGCATTGTATTAAAATCACGATAGTCCATCTCATGACTCATTAAAACTTTCCCTGCCAAGTTCTGAACTACTGCTCCATTAAATACTGCAGCGTATTCATTTTCTCCTTCTAAGCCCAATTCTTCATCAAAGGGTAACACCCCAGACAAAGGTCTACCAGAAGCTAATACAATTTTTATTCCTTGATTATGTGCTTCTTGAATAGTCTTTTTAGTTTCTGGTGAAATAGTATTTCCTGAAGTTAAAAGCGTCCCATCTAAATCAATTGCAATTAATTTAATAGCCATTTAGTTCATCCCTTTTTTATAAAAAATTTAAACATTCAATCTTAATTATACAAAAAAACGTGAGAAGACTCACGTTTTTTGTATATATTTACTTTTTAAGAATTAAGCAATTCTTTGGGTATGATCTGCATCATGATATGATTTTATAATTTTATCAACTAATTCTGCATCATCTTTAAGTCCAGTTGTTTCAATAATTACTTCTTTTAAGTCTTTATCTTTAAGCATCTTTTGAAGCTTGACACTTTCACTATCTTTTGGTTCATCAAAATGATAAATTCTACCAACTGTTTCCATCAGAGCATCATAACTTAAGCCACGCTCTTTTAGCTCACGAATTGGACGAATGAATCTTTCATTATATCCCAATTTCCTAATAGGAGTTCTGCCAACACGGGCAATATCATCAGAAATATAAGGATTTTGGAATCTACTTAAAATCTTATTGTGATATTCTTCAAGACTTTCTTCAGTAAATTCTTTATTCCATTTATTGTGAAGAAGAGAACGCGTTTCAGCTAATACACGCTTAACTTGCTTTAATACAAATGGATCTTTAATAGCATCCCCAATTGTATCATAACCTAAACTTTTACCTGTATAAGCTACAGTTGCGTGACCAGTATTTACTGAGAATAGTTTTCGTTCAATATATGGTTCAAGGTCAGGAGCATAATCAACGCCCTTTAATTTAATATCTTTATTCTTCATTTGACTTTCGTCAATGACCCATTCTTTAAAGTCTTCTACTGAAACAAATAATGGGTCATCATTATGCTGAATTGGAACAATTCTATCAACAGCAGCATTTGGAAAACCAATATACTTATCTACTTCAGGTTTAATATCATCATCCAAGTGTTTATAAACTTCTTCTTTTAAATGTTCGGAGCCACCAATCATGTTTTCACAAGCGATAACATCAAGCTCTTGCTTATTACCAGACTTAATTCTTTCTGTTAACCCTTGTGCAATAAGAGGAGCAATAATTGCTAAAATCTTAGGTCCAATTGCCGTCGTAATCATATCTGTTGATTTAATTGCTTCGATTACTTTTTCAGGGCTTTTGGCATTATTAATTCCATCTACATTTGAAACATGAATTTTCTTTTTACCAGGTGCAGCAAGCTCAATATCATATTCACCACGCTTGTTTAATTCATCAATAATTGTTTCATTGACATCAACAAAGTCAATTCCAAAACCATTATCTGCCAAAGTTTCTCCAATAAAACCACGACCAATATTACCTGCACCAAAGTGTACTGCTCTCATTTTTATTCTCCTACTTCTTTCAATAAATCAATAACTTCTTGTGGTGTTTGTGCATCTGCAAGTTTTGCAACGTTTGAAACATCACTACAAAAAATTGCAATTTGTGATAAAAGGTTTAAGTGTTCATTGTTAAGTCCCGCAATTCCAAAAACAACTGTTACAAGCTGCTCTGTATCATCAGACGCATCACTAAAATCAACACCCATTGGAATTTGCACAACGGAGATTCCAGTTTTTTTAATATGTTTTTTACCTTCGTCAGTTCCATGAGGAATGGCGATAAAGTTTCCCATATAAGTAGAAACGTCTTCATTTCTTGCAATCATTGAATCAATATATCCAGGCTCCACACACCCGCCATCAACTAATAATTGACCTGCCATTCGAATTGCTTGATCCCGTGTAGGCACATCTTGATTCAACTTAATCATTTTGGGATCTAGTTGCATTATTTTCATCGCCTTCCTAATTTAATTTTTCAATTATTTCTTGAAGCTTTTTATCTTTAAGCAAATCATTTACAACTACAATTTGAATGTCACTATATCTAACTGCCAGATTCTTTTTAGCAGCTGGAGTAACAATTACTAAATGACTTGGATCATCATCTAATTCATTAATTCTAATTGCTTTAACTGGGATATCTTTGCCAGCTTTCTTCATCGCAGCTTCAAATAAACTTCTTGCCATTGTAGAAGAGCCAATATGCTGGTCATGACGAATAAAGTCAATTTCTTTAACTTTACTAAAATCAACATTATCAATAGACCCTGCTGGTTTTTCTTTTTTAGTTTGCTTAGGTTTATCACTTACTTGAGTAAGTGCTTTAAAGTTAGCAACAATTGCATCATATTTTGGACTACTCAAGAAGTTACCTACTGCAACATGCATGGCATTTGGTGTTTTTTGCAAAGCACGGTCTGCCAATTCTTCTTGAGTTACTACTAAAAGTCCTGGTTCATCTTTTAAGTTTCTGACAGCCGTATTAGTTACTGGAATCTTAATACCAGCTTTCTTAAATTTATCTCGAAGAAGTGAAGCTCCCATTGCGGATGAACCCATTCCAGCATCACAAGCAAAAATCACTTTATTAATATCGGCATAAGATTGAACTGACTCATGTGCTGATTGTTCACTAGGCATTTGTTGTCCTTTTGATTCAGCCTTCATTGATTGCATTTCTTTTTGCTTAGCTGCAAGATCACCATCGCCTTTATCATTTTTAAGGATTATTGCTGCAACAATAAACGAAACAATTGCAGCTCCAATAACACCAATGATATTTCCAAAATATGAACCTTTTGCTGAAACAAGTAAGATTGCCAAAATAGAACCGGGTGAAGCAGCTGCCTTTAATCCACCATTAAGTGCAGTAAATAAAGCTGTTCCTGTCACACCACCACAAATTGCTGCAATAATCAGACTTGGCTTCATCAAAACATATGGGAAATAAATTTCATGAACGCCACCAAAGAATTCAATAATTGCTGCACCAGGAGCAGAACTCTTAGAATTACCCTTACCAAAGAACATAAAGGCAAGCAAAATTCCAAGACCGGGACCTGGATTTGATTCCATCAAAAACAGCACAGATTTTCCTACTTCTGAAGCTTGTTGAATACCAAGTGGAACCAAAATTCCATTTCCAATTGCATTGTTCAAGAATAATACTTTAGCTGGTTCAATGATGATATTAGCAAGTGGCAAGAGATGAACTCGAATAATTGCATCAACACCAACACTTGCCCAATGACTACCCCACATCATAATTGGGTTAATAATAAAGTAAGCAAAAATTGCTAAAATCATTCCCAAAATACCAAGTGAGAAGTTGTTATATATCATTTCAAAACCAGATTTGATTTTATCTCTACAAAGGTTATCTAGTTTTTTAAGACACCAACCGCTCAGTGGTCCCATAATCATGGCACCTAAGAACATTGGTTGAGTTGTACCAACAATAACTCCAAGTGTTCCAATTGCACCAATCACGGCACCACGTTCATCGTCAACCATTCTTCCTCCTGTATAACCAATTAACAGTGGCAATAAGTAAATAAGCATTGGTTGAACTAATTTATTAATTTGGGCGTTTGGAAACCAACCATTTGGAGTCATAAAGATTGCAGCAGTAAGACCCCAAGCAATGATTGCACCAATATTTGGCATAATCATTCCTGATAAAGCTGTACCAAATTTTTGAACCTTCACTTTAACTGAAGATTTTTTTGCTTGAGCCATGAATCATTCTCTCCTCTCTTAACTTACATATTTATCGTAAAGCAAAGTGTAACCGTTTACAATGAAATGAAAATAAAACTCTGGCACCGCTTTCAGTGCCAGAGTTTGCTCATCAATTCACTTAAATTTTATTATTTAGTTCATATAAATATTGTGCCGAAACTGCATCTTTGATTTCTGCTTGATTTCCCTCAGTAAACAATTGTAAATTTTCATCATTCATAATGATCATACTTGAAATCATACTCATGACTTCCTGTTCCAAAGATGACATTTTAGCGGGTCCTAACATTAATAAGACTCTTTTAACCTGAATTTCAGCATGATCCATCGATTTCATCGTTAACTTATTATCCAAATCAAAAAGTAAGAATGTGCATTTTTTAACATGTTTATCACTTGTATGTAAAAGTGCTAACTGACTATTAGGAATCCCTACTGGAGCTAATCTTATTCGTTTTAAGATCTTTTTAGCAATTGGTTGCTGACGTCTAATCACCCCTTTAGTATGGGCCAAACATTCTTGAACCACTGCAATTAAATCCGTAGAATTATTTTTTAGCTTAGTAACTTTAATATTATTCACTAATTCTGTACAAAATAAAGTTCCAATTGAAATTTTCACTAGTTTTTCCGTTGAATGGGTAAAGTCTTGCTTCTTTCTTTTATTTTCTACGATTGGAAATTTTCGTTCATATTCTTTCAAATAGTTCTTTATTCGATTAATTTCATCGTTTAACAAAAGCGGACTTACTAATAAGTACTTTCTAGAAAATCCCTTTAATTCTAGCGTGGACAGAATCAAATCATATTTTTGTAAATTTTCATTGGCTAAATCTGCTACTTTGCTCAAATCAATATTTTTAATTTCAGGTAATTCTTGTTTTAATCGTGCTCGTAAAATTGCAGACGTACCAATACCATTCTCACAAATAACCAAAGCATTAATTTGTTGGTTATTTTTTGCACTAGTATATTCATTTGCAAAATACAGCAATAACAATTGCATTTCAGACTTTGTAATTTTATTTTCAATAAATTCTTTGTTCCATGCATTTTCAATTGCTATATATAATTTTTTGAATTTTTTACTTAAACCTACCAAGGTCTCGATTTTAGTATTCGGCAAAGATACTACTTGATGATTTATTAAACTCATTATATGGTGATTAAGTCGTTTGATAAAATTTGGATTTTTTTGAAAGTTCCAATGCACCTGCTCAGAAACAATTTCTACAAATTTTTTAACTTTAATTGAAGTTGTAATCTTATAATCACTATCATAAGAAAAATCAATTTGAGTGTTATCACATGCCATAATTTTATTAGCCAAGTAGATAATATCAGTTTGTTCAATATTTAAATCAGTTTTAGCAGCAAATTTTGCCATAAATTTAAATACTAATCCCTGATACTTGAGCGAATCAACAGTTGGCTTAATATTTTCAATTGAAAAACCTTGTTTAATTCGCATAATTGAAACCACAAATGACAATATCAATTCTATAATCTGATGATCAGAATCTAAACTAATACTAGGAAAAACAGTTTCTTCTAGTAAATTTTTAACTGTTAAAAGAAGATTTTTAGGAAATAATTGTAAAAAGAAATTATTAGCCATTCTTTCGGTTTTACTTAAATAATGAAAAAAATCATAATCATTAATTTCATTTAACAGAATTCCTACTAAAACTTGTCTTCTTTGGCTTTCTAAGCTCTTTATAGCTACTCCAACACCTGGTTTTCGTAAGAGTGTAATTTTATATTCGTTAAGAATTCCTTCTATAGTATTAAGATCATTTTGAATAGTTGCTTCACTTACCTGAAGATCCATTGCTAAATTAATTATTTTTTGAGGCTGATCAGCTAACAAGAGTTTACTAACTAGAGCATTTTTTCTTTGTTCAATATCTAAAATCACTTGGCTTTTTGTAGTTTTAAGTAAAGTTTGCAGCTTCTTTAGTGATTTTTTATCTCCCACTAAAGTATAATTTCGCTTTTTACTTGCTAATTCTAATTTTTCTTGAGCTAAAATTGGTCTAAGTTCATTAAATTCTCGATAGACTGTCCTTCTGCTAATATTTGCTCTTTTTTCAATTTCTTTTACACTTACTTCCCGATTTGTTAAAAATAGTAAAAGAATATCTTTTTGTCTTTGTGTAAGTATCATAACTATAACTCCATAAAACCGTTTTCTTCAATTATACAAAAAAGAAGGCAGGTCTTTAAACCTACCTTCTTAAAAAGATATATTATTAATTATTCAACAGTTACACTCTTAGCCAAGTTACGAGGCTTATCAACGTCTAAGCCTTTATCTTTTGAAGCGTAATATGCCAAAAGTTGGGTTGGAACAACGCTCAAAAGTGGTGATAAGAAGTAGTCAATATTTGGTAATACCAAAGTATCGCCTTCTTTTGCTAAATCTTTAGCTACAATAGTAATTACACTAGCACCACGAGAAGCAACTTCTTGAATATTTCCACGAGTAAGATCTGCTGTTATTGGATCATTAATTAAAGCAATAACTGGAGTTCCCTTTTCAATAAGAGAAATAGTTCCGTGCTTAAGTTCTGCCGCAGCAAAACCTTCAGTTTGAATATATGATACTTCTTTAAGCTTAAGTGCACCTTCAAGAGCAACAGCATGATCAATTCCACGACCAATGTAGAAAGCATTTCTTGATGGTACCAAGTATTTATCAGCTAATTCTTTAATTTTTTCTTTACCGTCAACAATTTGTTGCATACCTTCAGCAGCAAGTGCTAAATCTTCTTTTACTGTAAAGTTTCTAGCATTTGGATTTGCTAAGTTTTCACCGATTGCTTTTGCCAAAATAGCTTGAAGAGCAACTTGTGCAGTATAAGCCTTGGTTGAAGCAACAGCAATTTCTGGACCAGCTTCTAAAAGCATAGTGTAGGTAGCTTCACGTGATAAAGTTGAACCTTCAACATTTGTCATAGTAAGTGAAGGAATGCCTCTCTTGTTAGCTTCTTTTAAAACAACGCGTGAGTCAGCAGTTTCACCAGATTGTGATAAGAAAATAAAGAAAGGATTCTTACTCATCATTGGGAAGTGGTAACCTGCTTCACTAGCATATCCAACTTCAGTAGGAATACCAGTAAATTCTTCAAACAATGCCTTACCTACAAGACCTGCATGGTAACTTGTACCTGCAGCAAAAATGTAAAGACGGTCTGCTTTAGACATTGCATCTACAATGTCCTTATCAACAATTGGGTGACCATCCTTATCTAAATAATCTTGTGACAAGTGACGCATAACACCTGGTTGTTCATCAATCTCTTTAAGCATGTAGAATTCATAAGCACCTTTTGAGGCAGCATTAGGATCAATATTTAAGACATGTGGTTCACGAGTTTGTTTTTCACCGTCAACATTTTCAATAGTGTATGAATCCTTAGTAATATCACCTACATCACCATCTTGAAGATCAACAAAAGTTTTAGTTTGATCTAAAACAGAAATTGCATCAGAAGCAATAATATTGAAACCATCCCCAAGTCCTAACATCATTGGTGACTTGTTTTTAGCAATAAAAACATGCTCTGGTTCAGTATTATCAATAATAAAAATGCATATGAACCCTTAACAAGCTTTAAAGCTTCTTTAAATGCAGAAAAACCATCTAAATTCTTCTCACGAGCAATCTTACTAATAATTGGACAACCACTTCAGTATCAGTATCTGAATTGAATTTTACACCTTGGAGATACTTTTCTTTTAGTTCAGTGTAATTTTCAATAACACCATTGTGAACTAAGTAAAAGCGCTTAGTTTCATCAAAATGAGGGTGAGCATTGTCAACAGTTGGTTGCCCATGAGTAGCCCAACGAGTATGACCAATACCTACTACACCTTGCTCCTCAGGAGTAAGTTTTTCTTTTAAGTTTGAAATACGACCAACAGCCTTAGTTAAATATTCATGACCATTTAAATCATTTAAATAAATACCTGCAGAATCGTAACCACGATATTCTAAGTTAGTTAAGCCATTTAAAATAATATCTCTTGCAGGTTTTCCAACAACACCAACAATTCCGCACATAATTTTTCTCCTTTGGTCTAGCGCAATTCATACGAATGGACTAGTTAATATTTATTGTTACAAGTGCAATCATAGCTCTTTTTATAAAATCGGTCAAGAATAAACTTCTAAAATTGGTCTATTATTTTAACATGAAAAAATAGATTCAGAAAAAATCTGAATCTATTACTTAATATAACCTAATTATTTGCCCATTTCTTCTTTTACAACCTTAACAATACGATCAACATATGCATCAGTTTCTTCTTGAGTTGGACCTTCTGCCATTACACGAAGCAAGTCTTGAGTACCGGATGGACGAACTAATACTCGACCATCTCCCCCCATATCATCTTCGACTTCTTTAATAACATTAAGAATTGCTTGATGCTCTTTCCAACTCTTTTTGTCCTTTACTGGAACATTGACTAAACATTGTGGGTATTCTTTAAAGTCTTCTAACAATTCTGATAAACTCTTACCGGTCTTCTTCATAACTAGCATTAAGTGGAGTCCAGTAAGCATTCCATCACCAGTATTATGATAATCAGTCATAATAACATGTCCTGATTGTTCACCACCTAAGTTGTAACCGTTAGCGCGCATTTCTTCTGAAACATAACGGTCACCAACTTGAGTACGAACATTTTTGAGACCTTTTCTTTCAAGGGCTTTAGTAAAACCTAAATTACTCATAACAGTAGTTACGATAGTATTTTTCTTAAGACGACCATGGTCTGCAAGATAAGTACCAATTACATACATAATATGGTCACCGTCAACTTCATTACCATTTTCATCAACGGCAATACAACGATCTGCATCCCCATCAAAAGCTAAGCCAAGTTGGGCACCTTGCTTAACTACTTCTTCTTGCAATCTCTTAGTATGAGTTGCACCAACATGATCATTAATGTTTAAACCATTAGGGTGAGTAGCAATAGTAGTAAAGTCTACGCCACAGTCAGCAAATAATCTAGAAATGAGGTCACTTGCTGCACCATTAGCACCATCAATAACTACTTTAATACCACTTAAATCTTCTGGAATAGTATTTTTAATGAATTGCAAGTACTTAGAGCTACCTTCTTGGAAATCAGTTACTACACCTAACCCTTCTGCAGATGGTCTTGGCAAAATATCTTCTTCAGCATCAATTAATTTTTCAATTTCTTCTTCCATCGCATCTGAAAGCTTTAATCCGTCGCTACCAAAGAACTTAATACCATTATCTTCTACAGGATTATGAGAAGCTGAAATTTGTATACCTGCATCAGCACCTTGAGCACGCACCAAATAAGAAAGACCAGGAGTAGTAATTACACCAACTTCTAAAACTTCAATCCCTACTGAAAGTAAACCAGAAATCAATGCATATTCAAGCATTTGACCAGAAATACGTGTATCACGAGAAACTAATACTTTAGCTTGTTCTCCATTATCTTTTTCCTTAGTTAATACGTAACCTCCATCACGACCTAATTTAAAAGCCATTTCAGGGGTTAAACCTTTATTAGCTTCTCCACGTACACCATCAGTTCCAAAATACTTTAACATTTAAAAATAACCTCTCTTTAAAATAACTTTTCTATTTTTATTTTGCAGTTGACGCATCTTTTACCTTAATTTGAACTATCACGCCACTTGGATCTGATCGCACTACTCCAGCTGGTAATTTGATCGGAACTGCCTTAGTTGTTGAAGAATCTACATTATGCAAATCAACAGCAACTTTCAAACGATTAATTTTTGCCAATTTTTCTTTATCACCAAATAAAGTTACTTCGTCACTTCTTGCGGTAACGGAATAAACTTTATTACTTTCTTCATTCTTGGAGTCTAAATCAATCTTTACTTTCTTGCTAGCAATTGAAATAGGAACTGTCACCTTTGCAGTTGACGGTTGAATAACAACATTCAATTGATGACCTCGTTTATCCAAGGCTTGCAAAATTACTTGGCGTTCATAATCATGGTCAATATTATTAGGTAAGTCAGCTTTTGCAACTATTTGATCAATTTGATTGACCTCTGCATTTGCTCCTGTTACTTCAACTTTTTGTGGATTTACAGAAGTCTTACCAACTTTATAACCATTTGCCACAGCATTTTTATTATACTCTATTTGAACAGGCATAGTAGTTGATTTTCTTTTTTCAATATCAATATTTACAGTTTTAGGATTAACTGAATATGACAATTGATTGCTTAAACCACTAATCTGAACCTTAACAGTATGCTTACCGATTTTTTTATGGGTTAAATCAATATAAGCACGAAAATTCTGTGTATTAACAGCTGAGGTAACTAAGGCATTAGAACCTTCCAAAGTTACACTTACCTTTTCAGGATAGCCTACCACATAATACTTATCAGTATCAACTGAAACTTGTAGAGGAATCTTTACAGTTTGAGTTTCACTAGCGGTTTGCTGAGTGACCTTATTTTCTCCTTGAGTTAAAAATCCAGGTTGGGTAGAGTCAATATAAACTACAATTAAAATAGCAATAAGTAATGACACAACTTTTAAGACCCAGGGTCTACTCCAAAAATCCTTTTTCACTTGCCTGCACCCCATTTCCAGATTTTATTAAATAGTCGTTGATACCAACGATTATCTTTTTCTTTCTTGGGTACAAGTTCCGCAGTTAAATACTTCATATATTCTTCTCGTGTCATATCTAAAAGCAGGCGTCCATTCCGAGTAATAGTTACTCCACCAGTTTCTTCAGATACAACGATAGTAATAGCATCTGTTACCTCTGAAATTCCTACAGCTGCCCGGTGACGAGTGCCTAAACGTTTAGGAATCATTGTACTATCTGATAAAGGCAAGTAAGCAGCTGCAACTGCAATACGATTTTTATTAATAATTACAGCACCATCATGCAAAGGAGTATTAGGAATAAATATATTAATCAATAATTCTCCTGTTACATCGGCATCAAGTTTAATTCCAGTTTCAATATAATCATCAAGACCAGTTTCTTGCTGAATTGTAATCAAAGCCCCAATTCTACGCTTAGACATATACTGAATTGCCTTATCAAGCTCATTAATAAACTTAACCGATTCATCATGAGCATTTCCTTCTCTGCCACCAAAAAGCGGAGTGCGACCCAGCTTTTCCAATCCACGTCTAATTTCAGGCTGAAAAATCACAATAATTCCGACAACTGACCAAGATACTATTTGATCGACAATATAAGTCAGTGCATTCAAATGCAATAAGCCGGCAACAATTCTTACAATAAAAATAAAGACAATTCCTTTAGCAAGTTGAACAGCTTTAGTACCCTTAATAAGCATTATCAAACGATATACTAGATACCAAATAATCAAAATATCTAAAATAACTGCTAAATTATTCCAAGTAAGAACATTTGATAGGTTAAAATTCATAGCTTCTCCTTTCTAGCTATTAATTATACCTAACTTCTTTATTAACGAGCATACATTTTAAATTCTAAGAATAAATCATTATACTCTTGAGTTTTTTTAGTACCTAAATCTTTAAATACTTGTAAATGATTTAATGTATTTCGATTGGGGTAAAATTGTCTATCATCACGTACTTTTTCAGGTAATAATTTTTGTGCTGCTATATTTGGAGTCGCATACCCCACATATTCAGCATTCTTAGCCGCATTTTTAGGCTCCAACATATAATTAATAAATTTATATGCTGCTTCTTTATTCTTTGCAGTTTTAGGAATTACAAAATTATCAAACCATAAGTTAGATCCCTCACTTGGCACTACATAATGCAGGTGAGGATTTTGCTCCATCATTTCGTGAGCTTCTCCAGACCATGTTACCCCAACGGCTGCCTCATTTTGTACTAAATACATTTTCATTTCATCTGAAATAATTGCTTTAATATTAGGACCTAAAGCATCTAGCTTAGTTTGAGCCAAATGCAATTTTAAGCTACTAGTTGTATTCATTGAATATCCCAATGAGGCTAACGCCATTCCCATAGCATCCCTTGCCGAATCAACTAATAAAATCTGATGACGATACTTTTTATTCCATAAATTGTTCCAAGTTTTAATAGTCCCTCTTTTAACAAACTTGTCGTTGTATACAATTCCTAAAGTTCCCCAAAAATAAGGTACTGAGTAATCATTATTTTGATCAAATGATTTATGCAAAAAGCTCTTTCCAATATATTTCATATTTGAAATTTTTTTAGTATTAATTTTAGCAAGCAACTTAGCTTTTCGCATTTTAGTCACCATATATTCTGATGGAATTGTTAAATCATATGCAGTTCCACCTTGTTTGATTTTAGTATACATAGCTTCATTGGAATCAAAAGTTTCATAAACCACATGATATCCATACTTTTTTTCAAACTTTTTAATTAGAGTTGGATCTATATAATCACCCCAATTATAAATTATTAGATTTTGCTTTTTAGTTTTGATAGCAGGCTGATCGAGCTTTACTGCTGCATATCCTAACCCCATGCAAGCAAGTAAAATTGCAGTAATAATCCACAATACTTTTTTCATTTAATCAACCCTCCAATCTTTCTGCGTGTTTTTTGTTTAGTCAAAAAATAATATATTCCTACTAAAACTAAAACAAATAAAAACATAACTGTACTCAAAGCATTAATTTCTAAATCAATTCCTTGTCTTGCTCGTGAATATATTTCAACAGAAAGAGTTGAAAAACCATTTCCGGTTACAAAAAATGTAACTGCAAAATCATCTAAAGAATACGTTAGCGCCATAAATAATCCAGAAAAAATCCCCGGCATTAATACAGGCAGCATTACTCTACTAAAAACTTGATAAGAATTAGCTCCCAAATCTCGTGCAGCATCAATTAAAGAAAAATCCATTTCTTCTAATCGTGGCAAAACCATTAAAACCACAATAGGTATTGAAAACGCAATATGACTAAGCAAGACGGAGCCAAAATTCAGACCAAAGCCTAAAGCAGTAAAAAATATTAAAAAACTCGCCCCTATAATTACATCAGGAGAAACCATTAACACATTATTCAAACTTAACAAAGTTTTCTTTTGAGATTTTTTTCTTGCCATGGCTATTGCAAATGCACCCATTGTACCAATAATAGTAGCAATCAAACTTGACAACAGCGCTAAAAGAATCGTTTCTAAAAAGATAGCTAGCAAACGATTATCTTGAAAAAGAGTCTGATAATGCTGCCAAGTAAATTTGCCAAACTTATTCATATTTTTTCCACTAGAAAAAGAAAAATATATAAGATAAAAAATTGGCACATAAAGAATAATTAAAGTAAGAGTTAAATATATTTTTCCTATAACGTTTTTTCTCATAAATTAACCCTCTTTTTCTTTCGTTTGCTTCCTGTTAAGAGCATAACAATTATCATTAAAATAATTAAGATAACCCCGATAGTTGCTCCCATATTCCAATTCATTGTTGTCATAAAATACTCTTCAATTGCTGTTCCCAATGTAATTACGCGATTACCGCCAATCAACCTTGTAAGCATAAATAAAGACAAAGATGGAATAAAAATAGCTTGGACTCCACTTTCCACACCTGGCTTAGAAAGGGGCCAAAGTACATAATAGAAAGTCTGAAAATGAGAAGCCCCTAAATCTTCAGAAGCTTGAATAACTGCTGGATTAATTTCTTTGATTGCATTATAAATTGGCAAAATCATAAATGGAATTTCGATATAAGCTGCAACAAAAATAAAAGCAAAATCTGTAAACAAGAGATTTACTGGTCCAATTCCAAATAAATGTAAAAATTTATTTACTAATCCATCATTACCCAAGATTCCAATAAAAGCATAAGCTTTAAGTAAGAGATTAATCCATGTAGGTAAAATGATTAATAACAGCCATAGTTGTTGATTTTTTACCTTAGTTAAAAAATAAGCTGCTGGATATGAAATTACTAAAGTTAACAATGTAATCAAAAAAGCATACCAAAATGAATTAAACATCATCCTTAAAAAGGTACCATTTTTAAAAAATTGTACAAAATTATTTAAAGTAAAGTGATTATTACTATCTGTTAAGGCATACCAGGCAATTAATAAAATTGGCAAAATTACAAAAAGCAAAATCCACAAATAATACGGAATAAGAAACAGTGCTTTTTTATTTTTCACTAATTTTCTCCTCCCTCATAACTTTCTAGTCTTGCATCAAACTCGGCTTGACTTTCATGCATCCTCATAACATGAATATCTTCTGGATCAAAATAAAGTCCAATTCTTTTACCTATTTTCACACCATTAGTAGATTGGATAAGCCATTCATTCTCATCCATATCAACCGCTTTAATTTCAAAATGATCTCCTAAAAATAATTGGCTAAGTGAAGTAACAACAAGCTTGCCTTTTTCTGGAGTAGTAATATCAAGATCCTCTGGTCGAATTACTACTTCTACTTTTTCATTCGCTTTGATACCAGCATCAGCACATTCAAACTTTTTACCAGCAAATTCTACTTCATAATCTTTAATCATTCGTCCAGTTAAAATATTAGAATCGCCAATAAAGCGAGCAACAAAGTCATTAACTGGTTCATCATAAATATCAACCGGACTACCACTTTGTTGAATTTTCCCTTCATTTAAAACAAAAATTTCATCACTCATTGCTAGAGCCTCCTCTTGATCATGAGTAACAAAAATAAAAGTAATCCCCAGCTTTTTTTGAATTTCACGTAATTCAAATTGCATATCTTTTCTTAAACGTTTATCTAAGGCAGATAAAGATTCATCTAAAAGTAGCACCTTTGGTTGATTAACAATTGCTCTGGCAATTGCAACACGTTGCTGCTGACCACCTGATAGTTCTGAAATTTCACGATTGGCATAGCCATCAAGACGTACCATTTTTAAAGCTGCTTTAACTGCCGGTTTAATTTTATTCATGGCTTCTTTTTTTATCTTTAATCCAAAAGCCACATTTTCAAAAACATTTAAATGCGGAAATAACGCATAATTTTGAAACACTGTATTTACAGGCCTTTTTGCAGGATCCATATCTGTGATATTTTTCCCATCTAATAAAACTTCTCCTTCAGTTGGCTGACTAAAACCAGCTATTATCCGTAAAATAGTAGATTTTCCTGAACCACTTGGTCCTAAGAGCGAATAAAATTTTCCAGATTCAATTTTTAAATTAATATTTTTTAACGCTATAAACCCATCATCATAACGCTTATTTATATTTTTCAATTCAATAAGTGCCATTTTTTTCTCCATACATAAAAATAGCTACAAGCCTAAATAGCCTGTAGCTTGTCATTAATTTTCTTTATTATTACCGATAATTCTTACTTCTGTATGCAAATCTATGTCAAACTTTTCTTTAATTGTTTTTTGAATCAAATGGATTAAATCAAGATAATCAGTTGCAGTGGCGCCACCTTTATTAACGATAAAGCCAGCATGTTTAGTTGAATCCTGTGCTCCACCGATTTGTTTTCCTTGAAGACCTGCTTCAATAATCATTGGTCCTACAAAGTGACCTTTAGGACGCTTAAACACACTGCCGCAAGATGGATATTCTAAAGGTTGTTTATAACGACGCAAAGCATTCAAATATTCCATTTCATCTAAGATTTTACTCTTTTTACCTGGTTTTAATTTAAAAGTAGCTTGCAAAACAATTTCATCATTTTCTTGAATTAAGGAATGACGGTAAGAAAATTGCATTTCTTCATTTGAATATGACTTCATCTCTCCATTTGGAGTAATGACTTCAACTTTTTCAACTACTTCGCGCATTTCACCGCCATAGGCACCAGCATTCATGAAAACGCCGCCTCCAATGCTACCTGGAATTCCTGCCGCAAATTCCATTCCGCTCAAACCTGCACGTGCTGCAGTAAAAGCAGTATCAATGATTTTTGCACCAGCTTCAGCCACAACTTCTTCGCCATTAACCATAATTTTATTCATTTTGGTTAAAATAATTACTAAACCATCAATTCCACCATCACGAATAATTAAATTTGATGCATTTCCAATCACCGTTAATGGAATTTTGTTTTCTTTAGCAACTTTAAGTAGTTTCTTTAATTCATCAATATTTGTAGGAAAAGCTAAAAATTCAGCTGGTCCACCAGTCTTAGTAAATGTATATTTGCTAAGCGGAATTTGTTCTTGAATATCAATTCCGTCTTTTTTTAAATCAAGTAATTTCAAAAATAGACCCTCCCTCATTCTTCCTATATATTTTACCTCATTAATTATGCTAAAATCTTCTTTAGAGGAGATTTTTATGAATTTTATTGCAATGGATTTTGAAACTGCGAATCGTTACCCTGAAAGTGCTTGTTCACTCGCTTTAGTAATGGTTAGAGATAATAAGATTGTTGATCGTTTTTACACGGTAATTAATCCTCAAATGCCATTTGATGCACGTAATATTAAAATTCATGATATTACTGCTGATGATGTTAAAGATGCCCCTACAATGGCAGAAGTCTGGTCAAAAATCAAAGACTTATATCAGCCAGGAATGTTAGTAGCAGCGCATAATGCTCGCTTTGATACAAATGTAATGAAGAAGTCATTAGCGCGTTATGGAATTGACGAACCCCATTACCTAGTTATAGATACCTTGAAAACTAGTAAAACTTTTGAACCCAATTTAACTAATCATAAATTGGATACTGTTTCAAATGCCCTTGGTGTTAAACTCTGGCATCATCATAATGCATTAAGCGATAGCGAAGCATGTGCTGGAATATTAATTAAGCAGAACCAAAAATTTGGAAATGAAGCTATTAAAAATTTAATTTATCAATTATAAAAAATGATTCGGTACATAAGTATCGAATCATTTTTTATAATCAATTTATTTTATTCGCCTTCGCCAGGACGTTGACCAATTTCTGCTGCTAAAATCCAAATCCGCTTTTCAATAGCAGTATGGAATTCAATCAACATATCATTAGTTGAGTCATCGCCTTCATCGGCACTAATTTTGATTCCCTTTTCATAATCATCACGAAGTTGCTTATATGCGTTTAAAATCAATTGAATTCTTTCATCCATTGGCATATCCCAACTACCTGCTTGATCTGGAATCTTAGTTAATCCCAAAACTTCTTCATAAGTAGAAATTGGACTACCATTGATTTCAATCAATCTTTCTGCAACTGTGTCTTGCTGATTGGCTAATTCTTCCATCACATGGTCCAAATAAAAGTGAATCTTAATAAAACGATGTCCCAACATATACCAATGGTGTTGGTGAACAACCATGTGAGCTTGAGTTAAGTCTGCAACAAGTTGATTCAAAATTTCTTCAGTTTTTGGATACTTCATAAATAACCTCCTATTTATAAACCGTTTACATCACTATTGTAATCCAATCTATGCCTAAGAGGAAAAGATTACACTTATTAATTATGAAATTCCTTTAGTGTATCTTGAAGCCATTCTTCACTTCTTTTACCTTTTACATTAAATTCTACTTCACGCTTTGTAGAATTCCAACTATCATCCACACGAGTAATCACAAGTTGCAAATAATCATCAGGTAAATCGTGCATAATCAATTGTGGCCATTCAATAACAACTAATCCAGGTTCAGCTAAATAACTATTTAAATCAATTGAAGACAAGTCATCATTTTCCAAGCGATAAAAATCCATATGAAAAAGTGGCATCTTTCCTTCACGATATTCTCTGACAATTGTAAAAGTAGGACTTTTAACAGGACGCCTAATCCCTAACTCACGTCCCAAACCTTGAGTCATTGTAGTTTTTCCAGCACCTAAATCTCCATTAAGCAAAAGCAAATCATGAGGCTTAGCAGTTTTTGCTAAACTACTGCCTAATTTTTGCATTTCTTGTGCAGAATTAATTTCCAATTTCATCTTATTCATCCTTTGCAAGTACTTGAGCAGCTGTCAAAATACCCATTAAATAAACATCTTCACTGCTTGCTCCACGTGATAAATCATTAATTGGAGCAGCTAATCCCTCAAGTACTGGACCTACTGCACTGAAGTTTCCAAGTCGTTGGGCGATCTTATACCCAATATTTCCTGATTGAAGCTCTGGAAAAATGAATACATTCGCATGTCCAGCAACTTTAGAATTAGGAGCCTTACTTTTAGCAACACTTGGCACAAATGCCGCATCAAACTGTAACTCTCCATCTGCTGGAATGTCAGAGTGAGAATCTTGAAACTTTCTAGTTGCTTCTTGAACTTTAGTAACCATATCTCCTGAAGCTGAACCCTTAGTAGAAAAACTTAAAAAAGCAACTTTAGGATCTAATTCTGCCATCTTAGCTACTTTAGCTGCCTGATAACCAATTTCTGCTAAAGTATCACTATCAGGATCAATATTCATAGCACAGTCTGAAAAAATGTAACGTTCATCTTCACGTTCCATAATCATTACTCCACTTACTCGGTGCATCCCCTTAGCTGTTTTCACAATTTGTAAAGCAGGTCTAACAGTATCAGCCGTTGAATGAGCTGCTCCTGATACCATTCCATCTGCTATTTCCATCTTAACAAGCATCGTGCCAAAGTAAGTCGTGGTTTTAAGCATTTTCTTTGCTTCGTCTAAAGTATTTTTACCGTGACGAATTTCTACGAACTTTTCACACATTTCTTCAAAATCTGGATAAGTTTCTGGATCAATAATTTTAATATCAGTTAATTTAAAACCATTTTCTTTTGCAATTTCGTGAATTTTTTCTTTATTTCCAAGTAAAATAATCTCTACTAAACCTTCAGCTTCTAAGCGAGTTGCTGCGTCTAAGATTCTAATATCTTCTCCTTCTGGAAAAACCAATCTTGGTTTTACTTTAGCTTTTTTTACTTGTTCCTTAAATAATTCAAATACACTCATTTGTGATCCTTTCTTTATGCTAAATCTTTATTAGTTACTGTTTCTGGTAATTGCCAGTCTATTGGATTTTTCCCCCAATTTTCAAGTGCTTTATTACAACGTGAAAATGGACGAGAGCCAAAGAATCCTCTATCAGCTGAAAATGGGCTTGGGTGCGATGACTTAATGATAAAATTTTTACTTTCATCAATCAAAGGGATTTTATTTTGAGCAAATTTACCCCAAAGAATAAAAACTACATGCCCTCTATTGCTTAATGCCTTGATTGCTGCATCACTAATTGCTTCCCAGCCTTTACCTTGATGACCGTTTGCATGGCCATAAGGAACTGTTAAAACTGCATTTAAGAGTAACACACCTTGATCAGCCCATTTTTTTAAATAACCATGGTTAACAGGTCTAGCTCCTACATCATCATAGAGCTCTTTATAGATATTTCTTAATGATGGAGGTAAAGTTATTCCAGGCATTACCGAAAAGCTCATTCCATTTGCTTGTCCTGGATTATGATATGGATCTTGTCCTAATATTACAACCTTCGTTTTAGAAAAAGGTGTTAATTTAAATGCTGTAAAAATATGATACATATCAGGGAAAATTTGCTTCGTTGAATATTCTTCTTTTAAGAAGTTATGCAAATTACGATATTCTTCACTTTCAAAGACTGGACTCAATATTTTATCCCAATCATTGCCAATTAATTTTTTCACCTAATACCGACCTCTTTTCTATTCTGTATCTATGGTATCATTGATTTAAGAATTATTGGGAGGTATTTTATGATAAAATTAGTCGCTTGTGATTTAGACGGGACGCTTTTTAACAGTAATATGATTGTATCAAAAGAAAATGCAGAAGCCATCCATAATGCTCAAAAAAACGGAATTGAATTCTTAGTTGCAACTGGTCGTGCTCCTAAAGAATCCAAAGTTTTATTAAAAGATGCAAATATCCATACTGGATTTATTAATTTAAATGGTGCCTTGGTTTATGATAAAGAAGGACATTTGAAAATTAAGCATTCAATTTCAAAAAACAAAGCCAAAGAAATTATAGATTTACTCCATAAAAATAATTTTTATTTTGAAATTCTAACAACTAATAATGTTTACTCTGAAGACCTCAATGCGCGGATTTCGAACATTGCTCATTTAATGGTTGATTTAAATCCAGGAATGACATTTAAACAAGCAGTAGCAATTTCTGCAGCAAATAAGTCCATTATGAATATGACAATGATTGATGATTTTTATGAACTTTTAGATAGTTCCGAAGAAATTATGAAAATTATAGCCTTTGATTCTCGCGGACCAGCTGCTTTTGTTGATATCAAAAAAGATATTGAAGCTATTGGTGATTTAGTAATTACTTCAAGTTCATCATCAAATATTGAAATTAATAATATTAATGCTCAAAAGGGAATTGCTTTGCTTGATTACGCTAAACTCAATGGAATAAAACGTGAAGAAGTTGCAGCCATAGGTGACAATTTAAATGATGAAAGCATGATTCGCGATGCTGGGATTGGAGTTGCTATGGGTAATGCAATTCCAGCTATTAAACATTTAGCCCAAATTGAAACAAAAACTAACAATGAAAATGGAGTTGCGTATATTTTAAACAAATTTATAAAAGATAATGCTTAAAAGCGGAGGTGAAGCCCCATGCGTTTTTTACTTGAATTAAATCAAAATAAAGCTTATGGTCAAATTCCCATTATTGGTCCTAGCGGAAAAATTGAATATATCATAAAAGGAAATTTAGATAACCCTAATCATACTCTTTATTTGAGCCGCACAGACCATACTGAAATTGGGAGACTTTTTGCTGATAGCAGCGGTATTATATCCTCATTCATCGTAGATGTTGTTAATCACTCCCTTGTTCGAGTAAAAAAATTTAATACTCCTATGACCAATTTATTTTATGTCACACGATTAAATTATCTTGTCACTGGAAGTATAAAAAAAGGCACCTACACATTTCGAGCAGGTGTCAAAAATGTTGCAAATGTCAAAACAATTATGGGTAATTCCGGTGTGGTATTGGTTTGTGACATTCAGCGTCCTGAAGACATTCCATTTATTTTATTAATTTCAATTTTATTTACTCAGTGGCATGTAACACCATTGAAGTTGCCAACATTCCCGCCGATTTCCAGAAAAACTTCTCCAGATATTAATTAATTTCTTTAACCATGTGATCATATACACGATCACCAATTGTCATTTCTTTAATACTCTTATACCCCTTGTGTTCATATAATCTACGTGCACGGGGGTTTTCCTTGTCTACATTTAAACTAATATACTTATATCCTCGTTCTTTGGCTATCTTAGGTGCCAAATCCATTAGGCGACTAGCAACATGTTCTCCCCAATGCTCCGGATCCACGGCCAAAGCATCAATATACCATTCATCGGGCCATGCTTCTTGATCATCAAAAATTACTGTATCAAGAGGTAAGCCAACTTTTACGTATTCTTTTTTCAAAGCAAAATCAATTATTTTTTGATCTTCATAAGAATACATATCAATCATTCCAATAGGAATATCTCTACTATCAGTTACAACCCAAATTCTTGTATAAGAATAACGATAATATTCCGAGATAAAACCTAACCGCATTAAATCGTAAAATTGACTTTCTGGAAGTTTTTTAATACTTTCCATATCCATTTCTTCAAAAATTTGCTTTAAAATGGAATAAATAAATGTAAAATCTGATTTTTTAGCTTTTCTAATCATAAATAACACCTCAACTAAATTTTATCATAAATTGAAAGACAGCCATGGGAGATTTCCCATAGCTGTCCATCAAGAAAGTGATATAGATATAGATGTATTCTGCCATAATAGTTTTTGAGTAATAAGGAACTGGCAGAGACTGAATTTTGGAGGTCTTCCTCAACGTCTGATTTCAACCTCCATATGCTATTATACTTCATTGAAGTAAAAATTCAAGCATTAAAGTTATTTTTTGCTATAAAAAAGTAATTTATATCGGGCTTTTTCACCCATTTTTAAGAAAGCAATTGTTATTTTATAACACCTTAAAAACTTGCTTTTGAAAAACAAAAAACTCTCGCAAGTGCGAGAGTTTTTTAATAATTAGTCTTGGTAGTTAACCAATGCTAAGAATCTTTCTGGATCAAGAGAAGCACCACCAACTAAACCACCATCAATGTCAGGCTTAGACATTAATTCTTTTACGTTAGCTGGTTTTACTGAACCACCGTATTGGATACGAACGTTTTCAGCAGTTTCTTCATTGTACAAGTCTTTTACAGTTTCACGAATAGTCTTGCACATTTCTTCAGCTTGATCAGCTAGAAGCAGTCTTACCAGTACCGATAGCCCAAATTGGTTCGTAAGCAATAACAAGTTTAGAAACTTGTTCTGCAGTTAAACCATCTAAAGCAGCTTTAATTTGAGCTACTACCCATTCATCTTGCTTGTTAGCTTCACGAGTTTCAAGAGATTCACCACAGCAAATGATTGGAGTTACGCCATTAGCAAATAAAGCCTTAGCTTTCTTGTTAATGTCTTCATCAGTTTCGTGGAAGTAACCACGACGTTCTGAGTGACCAATAATACAGTAGTCAATACCCATTTCATTCAAAACTTTAGGTGAAGTTTCACCAGTAAAGGCACCTTCAACTTCAAAGTATGCATTTTCTGCACCAGTATGTAAGTTTGAGCCTTCAGCAGTCTTCTTTAAAACATAAAGATCAACTGCAGGTGCAGCAATAACTGATTCAACTTTACTTGGATCTGGCAACTTACCCTTAACTGCATTAACAAATTCAATGGTTTGTTCAGGGTTCATGTGTAATTTCCAGTTACCAGCAATAATTGGTGTACGCATTTATTAGTATCCTCCTAATTAATTACTTGTCAGAAACGCAGGCAATTCCTGGCAATTCTTTACCTTCAAGGTAGTTAAGTGAAGCACCACCACCAGTAGAAATGTGGCTAATCTTAGGAGCAATACCTAATTGCTTAGCAGCAGCAGTTGAGTCACCACCACCAATAATAGTTACGGCATCCTTTAAGTCAGCTAATGCACGACCAACTTCCAAAGTACCTTCTGCGTAATTTGGCATTTCGAATGCACCCATAGGTCCGTTCCATACAACAGTCTTAGCATCCTTTAAGATTTCTCTGAATTTTTCAACAGTCTTAGGACCGATGTCAAGACCCATTTCGTTGTCAGGAATATCATCACCAACAACTTCGTGAGGAGCATCATTTGAGAATTCAGTAGCTGCAACGTTATCAACTGGAAGAACAATCTTGTCGCCAGCCTTTTCAAGCAAGCTCTTAGCAAGTTCTACCTTGTCAGCTTCAAAGAATGATTTACCAATCTTGTGACCTTGTGCAGCTAAGAAAGTATAAGCCATACCACCACCGATTAAAATGTGATCTGACTTAGGAATTAAGTTTTCAATAACACCAATCTTATCTGATACTTTTGCACCACCAAGAATAGTTACAAATGGGTGAACTGGGTTTTCAACAGCATCACCTAAGAACTTAATTTCCTTTTCAAGTAAGTAACCAGCTGCTGCAGGCTTACCAGCCTTCTTCATAGCAGTTGCAATACCAACGTTTGAAGCGTGACTTCTGTGAGCAGTACCAAATGCATCGTTTACAAATACATCACCAAGACTTGCCCAGTATTCGCCAAGTTTTGGATCGTTCTTAGATTCACGCTTACCAAAGTCGTTGTCAATATCTTGGAATCTAGTGTTTTCAAGAACAACAACGTCGCCATCCTTCATGTTGTCGATAGCTTCTTCTACTTCTTTACCTTCGTTTTCTGGTACAAAAGTTACAGGCTTTTCTAATAATTCACTTAAACGTTCTGCTACTGGACGTAATGACAATTCTTTCTTGTCAGCATCTGACTTAACACGACCCAAGTGTGTAAGCAAAATTGCTTTACCACCGTGATCAATGATGTATTTAATAGTTGGTAATGCAGCAACAATACGGTTGTCGTCACCAATAACACCATTCTTAATTGGAACATTGAAGTCAACACGAACTAAAACTTTTTTACCTTTAACATCGAGATCTGAAACGATTAATTTAGCCATCAAAATCCCTCCGAAATTGATTTTAATATTTTATATTTTTTCTTTAAAAAAAGACGGAAGGAGAAAGAATCTCCCTCCGCCTTCTCATTACTACTTAATGTTAATCAGTTTAAACTACTAATTAAAGAGTAGCAAAGTGTAATAAAGTACGAACCATTTGGCAAGTGAATGACCATTCGTTGTCGTACCAAGCAACAGTCTTAACTAATTGCTTGTCACCTGCAGTAGTTACCATAGTTTGAGTTGGGTCAAAGATTGAACCAGCAGTCATACCTAAAACATCGCTTGAAACGATGTTGTGGTCGTTGTATGCAAATGAAGGACTTTCGTACTTCTTCATAGCTTCGTTAACTTCGTCAGCAGTAACCTTCTTGTTCAAGATTGAAACTAATTCAGTTACAGAACCATCTGGAACTGGAACACGTTGTGCGTGACCGTTCAACTTACCGTTCAATTCTGGAATAACAAGACCAATAGCCTTAGCAGCACCAGTTGAGTGAGGAATAATGTTGATAGCTGCAGCACGTGCAGAACGTAAGTTACCACCACGTACAGGACCATCTAAAAGCATTTGAGTTGAAGTGTAAGCGTGGATAGTAGTCATAGTACCAACTTCAATGCCGAATTCTTTTTGTAAAGCATTAACCATTGGTGCTAATGAGTTAGTAGTACATGAACCAGCTGAAACAATCTTGTCATCAGCAGTCAAAGTATCATCGTTTACGCCGTAAACAATAGTCTTCAAGTCGTTACCAGCAGGTGCTGAAATCAATACACGCTTTGCACCAGCCTCAAGGTGAGCTTGTGACTTAGCCTTGCTAGTGTAGAAACCAGTACATTCAAGAACAAAGTCAACACCATCGTTCTTAACCCAAGGAATGTTTTGTGCTTGTGGTTCAGCGTAAACACGGTACTTCTTACCGTCAACAACGATTGAGTCATCAGTAGCTGAAACTTCGTGGTTGAAAGTACCATGAGTTGAGTCGTACTTAAGTAAGTGAGCTAAAAGTGCTGGAGTAGTCAAGTCGTTGATTGCAACAACTTCGATATCTGAAGACTTTTCGCCTAAATCCATAATACGACGGAATGCTAAACGACCAATACGGCCGAAACCGTTAATACCAATTTTAACTGTCATATCCTAAATTCCTCCTTAAGAACTATAAACAACAATTTATTTTAAACAGGAATGTTACTTCCTCTTTAAAATCTTATCTGAGGCACCCTCATCAGTAATTAACCAGGTTTGACGAGGTGCATTGGGCATATAAGCTTTGATTGCTTCTGCTTTTCTTGCGCCACAAGCAAATGCAAATATGTGAGGTATTTTCTTTAGATTCTCAAACTGCAATCCAACCTGGGTGATGCGGTCAACAATCTTTCCATTGTCATCGAAGAAACACCCGAAACATTCGGTGACAGCTCCCTTTTCACGAAGTTCAGAAAGTTTAATTGAATTATACCCTCTTCTCTGTGCCATTTCTTGAGCCAAGCCAATTCCATGAATCACAGCATCGCTTTGGGAAATATCTTGCAACAAATCACTAATTGAATCTTCTCTAATCAAGGACTTATATGCACTTGAAGAGACTTGCTCTGGCAAATATAAAGTCTTGTAAGTACCAGAAGTCCTGGCTGCCATTTCTTGAACAATGGTATTACTTTGAGTCAAAACATTTTCACCTAAAGCTCCACGACCAGGAACAAATTCTAATTGACGATTATCACCTAAATGCGGTGATAAATAAGTTGCAGATTTAGCAAGTGCTAACCCTCCTAAAACAGTAATAATAGACTTACCTAATGGTAAAAGCAGATTAAGCGCTGAACTTAAAGCTTCCCCCATTTCTTGATAAACACGATCTTGTAAATCACTATTACCAGGAACTATTATAGTTCGTTCAATTCCAAGTTTTTTTGCTAACTTTAATTCAGTTTCACCTGCATTGAACAAACGATCAATTACTGGAGCTGCATCTTGCAATGTCTTCTCGCCCTTTTCAGTTAAGAACATTCCAAAACTCTTTATTTCAATTAAACCAAGATTTTTTAAATATTCAGTCTCAGTTCGAACATTTCGCTCTGAAAGCCCTAAACGCTGAGCAACACTTCTACGTCCAACAGGAGCATTAAGTGATATTTGCTCAAGAACAAGATATCTTTGTCGAAGAATCTTTAAAACATCGGGAACTAGAGCTTCGAGCAGGGAAAAGTCCGAGTTCATAAGCTCCCTCCTTCCCCTGGGACATCATTCGACCATATCTGTGTCATTTTCCGTCCCAGATTGCTTAAAAATATAAGAGAAACGCAGAACCATGTTTTTCATTCGTACATTTCCCAATCGACACTGTTAGTATAACAATCTATTTTTAGTAATTCAAGAAAAAATTGATTGAAATTAAAAATATTCTAAATCAAGTGAAAAGGTTTTTATTTTTAATGTTTTTTTGATATACTATAGCTTGCATGTTGTGGGTCCTTAGTGTAATGGATCGCACGTAAGATTCCGGTTCTTAAAATCTGGGTTCGACTCCCAGGGGACCCATACTAAAATAAGACGAGCTCTAATATGAGTTCGTCTTATTTTTTCTCTTGAATTATATAAATTGGTCTATTCTTAACTTGTAAAAATATTTTACCAATATATCTGCCAATTATTCCAATACATAATAACTGCAATCCACCAATTAATAAAATAATACTTACCAAACTAGCCCAACCAAAAACTGCAGCCGCTGGATTAATTATTTTTCTAACTATTACAGCAATCAAGCCAATTATTGCTAATACAAACGATGTACTACCAATCCATACAGCAATACTTAAAGGAAATTGGGAAAAGTCGGCAATTCCATCAAAAGCATATTTAAATAATTTCCATGTTGTCCAATCGCTTTCACCAGCTGCTCTTTCGACATTATGATAGTCTAAATATTTAGTTCTAAAACCTACCCATGAAAAAATCCCCTTAGAGAAGCGACTATATTCTTTCATTTCAAGTACTGCATTGACCATTTGTTTTGTCATCATTCGATAATCCCGAACTCCTGGCAAGATTTGAGTATTAGAAATTTGATTAATAAACTTATAAAACATATCGCTCAAAAAGGACTTAAACTTCGCTTCTCCTTTTCTATCTACTCTTCTAGTGCCAATACAATCCCAATTACCAGTTTCAAGCAAATTATACATCTCAGGTAAAAACGCAGGCGGATCCTGTAAGTCTACATCCATATCAACTATATAATCTCCAGTAGCTGCTTTGAGCCCAGCATATAAAGCCGCTTCTTTACCAAAGTTTCTTGAAAAAGAAATATAATGAACATTAGGATGTTGCTGATGTAATTTTCTCAATTCATCCAAAGTTCCATCACTTGAACCATCATTAATAAACCAATATTCAACTTCTACATCCATTTGCTCAACAACTTTTTGTGTTGCTGGATAATATAGAGGAATCATCTCTTCTTCGTTATAACAAGGTACAACTATTGATAATTTCTTCAAGATATCACTCTTTCATTTCTTAAAATCTTAATAATTCCATAACTCACTAATAATATCCAGGAAACAACTGTAAGCATAAATAATATTGTAAACCAAATTGGAGAAATAAACTGTAAAATAGCAATATTTTCACCATATTTTTGTTTTATTCGCGGATTTCCAATATAACTTAATTGAGGCGAAACAACTTTTTTATTTAAAACTAATCTAGATTGTTTATACATGATAATTGGTAATGTTATTTTTTTAGTTGATTCACTATTCCACTTAAGCTCTAGTCTTCCATTATTTAATACTCGATAAGAAAATTTATGAGTCAAATAAGGATCTATTACATCTTTGATATAGTAATAATCAACTAATGATCCTGTCATCTTTTTATGATATGTGGGTAAATAATCTGGATTAACTTTAATAATCGTATTAAACAGTTCTCCTTTTTGATTAGCATCATGGGTTAAATGCCAAACTTTAGTTAAATCCAGCGTATTCTTATAATAATCTCCTCGTGTAGCAACTTTTACATAAAGATTGCCTTGATTTGTATCTTTTACACCATTTGCTTGATATTTCCCATGCAACCCATAAACAAAATCATAATATTTTTCTTGTTTATACATATTTTTACCTGTGAAATATTTTTTAGACTTTACTTCATAAACTGCACGATGATTAAAAGTGGTTCGCTGAACGATACGCGCATAGTTAGCAGCATAATTTTCAATTATTACCAACCCCACAAAACATAAAGCCAATTTTTTAACAAGACTACCATCACTTAATTCTGTAACTGAGATTGCAATCCCTAACAATATAAGTGGATAAGCTGCAATCAACAACCTATGTGGAAACTGCAAATAATTAGTCAAAAACTCTGCTTTAGCTTGCACAATTTTCCAAGGAATTATCGCACTGGATAGCAATAAAAACAAGCCACCTTCTATTGATACTATAAAGTTTATCTTAGATTTTTTCCAAGTTAGACAAGCATAAATTATTTGTATTAGTACCAATATTAGAGTGATTTTTGAAATGGTGTTTCTCAGAGTTCCACAATCACTGATAGTTAACGCATTTATCGCTAATTGATGACTCAAAGTTGGTGATATATTGTTAGTTTTTAAAATTAATAATAAACTTCCCCATACATTGGCAGTTAAACATAGTGTACCTAAAACTGCTTTAAGTAAGTTAATTAGTAATTCTTTTTTATAGGGACTATTTATCCAAGAAATTACTACAAATGGAATTAAAGCAATCGTGAACAAAATTGTACTGAGTAAGTGAGTTTGAGCAATAATGCTCATAATTAACATTAACCTAACCCAGCGAACAGGATGGTCTTTATTTTGAAGCATATTTACGCCTTCAATAAATACAAATGGTGCAAATGCTGCTCCCCACGCCATCAAGTTAGTGTGATCAAACCAAGTCTGAATGCCCCCAATATTAATATATAAAATAGCAATCATTGTGGAAATGATTTTATTAGCTTGGCATTTTTGAGCTAATAAATACATCCCAAATCCACCAATAATTCCTATAATGAAGTATGAAGCTAATTGATAGTTATACCATGAACCTAATACATACACCAAAAATCCATTTAAATAAGCAAATAAAGGACCATATAAAGCATTAATGATTCGTCCGCTTTGCTGAAAGCCAAAATTACTTTGAAAATAAGAAAATTTTCCAGTCCTAAATTGTTCAACAATATCATAAAATCGATTATAGTGAAACATGGTATCTATATCTAATACCACTCTATGATTACTTAACTGAATTTTCATAAGTAAATATATAGCTATTAAAATAGCAAAATATGGCCATAACTTTTCTAACCAATTTTGCAAATTATTTTTTCTTAAGTATTTCATGCTATTTCCCTATTTTTTAAAAGTTATAGCTTTATTTACTCCGAACTGTAAAAGAGTGGCAACAATAGTAGCTAGCATCTTTACAATCATTTTATCTTGATGCAGTAAAGTAACAAAAACAAATAAACATGCTGTAGTAAACAAAGTCGTAATTTGACCTACAATATAATATTCCACAAAACGTCTTACCATATGGTCTTTTACTTTAAAATTAGTATAACTATTCCAAAAAAAGTTATTTATTAAACCACAACTAGAAGATATAAAATTAGCCAATTCTGGATTAAATTGTAAAATCAAAGTTAATAAAGCATATACTCCAAAATCGACAAATAAACCTATAATACCAATTAATCCATATTTGATTAATTGGATAAAATCTTCATTTTTAAATAAAGTTTGAATTTTTTCTCGCATAACTTCCATTTTAATTCAATCCTTGCATAGCATTATCTCTTATAATATCACAAAAAAGAAGACGTCTGTTTAAAAAACGTCTTCATTAAAGTTAACTGATTTTTCCAGACATTAATTCTGGTCGTTCAGCAAGTTCTACATACAACGTATTACCTACAGCACTTACTCCTTCAATTTCACGTCCTGTATTATAATGATGAGTACTTAAAAGTTTACCATTTTTAGCAATTCTCATAATGCAATCATTAAAAGCAAGATAAAACTCTTTCTTCTTACTATCATAAGTAAATCCTTGTACAGGTGACCCGTTTTTCATAAATTCACCCTTAGTAATCCCTATTTGCTTAGGATGCCACTCATTTCCATGGCGAGTTACTTCCCAATATTCAAATTGATGTTCAGTTCCGTTATGTTGTACAGCATAAAACTTTTTATCACTCACAAATGTCGCATTATGAATATATTTAGGCTTATTTTTTGAGCCATTCCAAATTTTAAATGTCCAAATCTTTTTAATTTGTAAATCTTTTTTACTAATTTGCATAATTTCTTCTGATTGTGGACTATTCTTTAAATTATGGTCATTAGCAATTACATATAAATAATTCTTACTTGCACTTAAAGTTTGTCCATGACCTAATTTAATATATGGACTAATTTTTATGTCCTTGGCCAAATTAACAAACTGATTCCATTCAATCCATGGAAGTTTTTGCATGACATATTTATCCGGAATTGCATTCATTTTATAACTAACAATTCGAGCGCGCTCTAAATATGGATGTAAATACATACTGGCATACATAACACCATTTGACATTACCATTCCTTCAGGAGTAGGGCCCATTGCACCAGTTGGAGTCGCACCTTGGCTTAAAGTAGCCGGCTGATAAAAAACAGTCTTTAAATTTAAACCTTTACTTCTTAAAGTATGAGGCTTTGTTTCTGGAGCATAACTTGCACCTTTTCCCCAATTTCCAGAAGTCTTATAGTGATGAAGCCAAGTCTTGGTAGTTCCACCTGATTGAGGCTTAGCTTTTCCTTTTTTAATTCCTTCTTTTTTATTAGAACGAACAATTACAGTTGCACTAGCATGACCTTTTCCATAAGTAAACTTAATTTTATGCTTACCAACCTTGGCTGAATCTATACTATTTTTAGATACATGAACTTTTTTTACATCAATAGAAGTTCCTTGAGCATCAGTAGCATAATTTATTGCATCCCTTGTCGGAAAAGAATATTCAGGATTATAAACTAAACTTATATTTTTAGCTACAGAAATTTTATTCTTTGCAAAAGCATTTTCGTTTACCCAACCAGCTAAATGGCCATCAATTAAAACATACCAATAATTAGTTTTACCAATTCGTCTCATTTGACTAGCTTGGTAATTTGCATAACGCAAAGTTTGCGTATTAACACGCCATCCTCTGGGTCCATTTTTAGTTAAGTTAGTATATACACCATAGTTTTTATTATTGATAATCTTAGTTTGATAACTTGAAAAAGTCTTTGCTTGAACTTTTTGTGGTTTAACTATAGCAAAAATTGCAAAAAGAACGTATATTGTTAAGCTGCTTTTTATTATTTTCATCTATATCTATCCTATATATTTATTTTAAACTCTTCCAATGAAAAGGTTGCCTAAGATTTCCTTAGACAACCCTTTTATCATAAAAATACTAGTTAAATTCTTCCAGAAGTTAATTCTGCACGTTGAGCAAATTCTACATAAAGCTGAGAACCTGAAACAGACATTCCTTCAATTTCACGGCGAGTATTAAACTTGTAATGCTTTTTAGCAGTTCCATTTTCGCTAACTTTGAAGATATTATCATTAAATCCAATATAGAAATTACCATTTCCATATGCAAAACCTTGAACTGGTGAACCATTTGAGACAAAACTTCCTTGAGTTGCACCTACCTGCTCAGCATCCCATTCATCACCATTTCTTGTTAATTTCCAGTATTCATATTTGTTGTAGCCACCATTATGGAATAATGCATACATAGTGTTATCGCCAACAAAAGTAGCATTATGGATATAACGATTTTCAGCAATTCTAAATGTCCAAATTTTATTAATTTTCATATCACTCTTACGGATTTGAAGAATTTCTTCTGACTTTGGACCATTGTTATATTTATTATCATTTGCCATAACATAAATATACTTGCTGCTTGAACCAAGTGATTGCCCATGACCTAACTTAATATATGGACTTACTTTAATATTATTAGCATATGATTTAAAAGTACTCCATGACATAGTGGTTAAGTTTTGAGCGGCGGTTGTACTCTTAATATGATTTAAATTGTATGAAACTAAATGAGCATGATCACTGTTGGGGTTAGAGTACATTGAAGTAGTAAAAATTCCACCGTTAACTGTAATACCTTCTGGACTTACACCAACTTGTCCCATCTTATCTGCTGCTTGACCATATCCCAAACTAACAAAACGTGGCTGGAAAAGTCGGGTTTTTAAAGTTAAGCCATTATTGCTAAAACTATTTCCACTAGTTTCTGAAGTATAATGATGAGCGGCATTCCAATTGCGTGATGATCCTTTTGACCCACCCTTCCAAGCACTAACTGCTTTAAAGCCTTTCTTTGGAACTGCATTTCCCACATTATTTGCTTCATTATCATTATTTCTTACAGTAACGTTAACAGATGCTTTTGCTTTACCATAACTATAGTTAACCTTTGTACTGCCTGACTTAGCAGAACTCACTGAATTATGGTTTACACTGACTTTATTTGGATCAATAGCAGTACCTTGACCATCAGTTACATAGTTAATGGCATCTTTTGGATTAAAACTATAAGCGGCATTTTTAACTAGTGAAACATCTTTTGCAACAGAAATTTGATTTCGAGCAAAGAAGTTTTGACTTACCCAACCAATATGACGCCCATCAACATAAATGTCCCAGAAATTACCTTTCTTAGTAGAAACGTAACTTTTAGATTGAATTTGACCATGCTTAAAATACTTAGTAGAAGTAAATTTACCAGATGGTCCATTCTTTGACACATTGTGATAAATTGCGTAATTTTTACTCCCTGCCACTTTAGTTACAGCCCTAGAATAAGTCTTTGCTTGAACTTTATTTAGATTCGTTCCAGCAGCAATTACGCCACTAGCCAAAATTGCACTGGCAACTAATGTAAATTTAAACGATTTTTTCAAAATTCTTCTCCTCACATTACTATTTTATCCAATGAAATATTTTACTCCAAAAATATAAATAATCCATTTTATTTCGTATTCGCAAGTTTAATTAATAATAAAAAAATAATATCACTAGTCTACACCGCAAACCAATTATTCTGGTATATAATGGAAGGGTTCACATTGTTTATTATATTAAGGAGAAACAATTTTATGGTCGAATCTACAAACGAACACAAAAAAATGATGTGGTCGACGTTAGCGATGATGGCCTTTTCTACTGTATGGGGATTTGGTAATGTTGTTAACGGTTTCGTCTACTTCGATGGAACCAAAGTTGTCTTTAGCTGGGTATTAATGTTCCTGCTTTATTTTGTTCCATATGCTTTAATGGTTGGAGAATTAGGAGCAACTTTCAAAAATGCTGAAGGTGGGGTTTCTTCATGGGTAAATGCAACTATGGGTGCCAAATGGGCTTATTATGCAGGATGGACTTACTGGGCTTGTCACATTGTTTATATCTCTAGCAAAGGGACTGGCGGCTTGCGTGCAATGTCATGGGGAATCTTTGGTAATACGAACTGGTATGACAGTATTCCTACTGCTTGGACCCAACTTGCAACTTTAGTGGTATTTTTATTCTTTTGTTGGGTAACCAGTCGTGGAGTACCAGTACTTAAGAGCTTGGCAACTGTAGCTGGTTCTTCTATGTTTATCATGTCAATTCTTTTTATTGTTATGATGTTTGCAGCACCTGCTCTTAATCCACATGCAAGTTATCTATCAATTGACTTTAATTGGAAAAACCTCTTGCCAACTTTTAATGTTAAATATTTAACATCACTTTCAATTTTAGTGTTTGCAGTTGGTGGTTGTGAAAAAATTTCACCATATGTAAATAAAGTTAAAGACCCTTCTAAAAACTTCCCGAAAGCAATGATGGCTCTTGCTATTATGGTTATGATTTCTGCAATTTTAGGAACATTTGCCATGGCTTTGATGTTTGATCCTAAAATTGTTAACAATAATTTAAATGAATATATTTCAAACGGTCCTTACATGGCCTTTCAAAGATTAGGTGAATATTATCATGTCGGTGGCTTATTCATGTACATTTATTCTTGGTGCAATGTAATTGGTCAATTTTCTACCTTAGTAATTAGTATTGATGCTCCACTTAGAATGCTCTTGGGTAGTAAAGAAGCAAAAGCTTTTATTCCAAAGAAACTTTTAAAACTAAATAAGCATGGCGCTTATATTAATGGTATTTGGATGGTTGTAATTCTTTCAGGTGGATTAATTATTGCTCAAGCCCTTTTACCTGATGCACAAAGTGTAATGGCACAATTAGTTAAATTAAATTCAACTACAATGCCAATGCGTTATCTCTGGGTATTTGCAGCTTATATTGCTCTTAGAAAACAACAAGCAAAGTTCGCGACTTCTTATCAAATGACTAAAAATCAAGGATTAGCTTATACTGCTGGAATTTGGTGTTTTACAGTTACAGCTGCATGTTGTATCTTAGGAATTTACTCACCAGATCCATTTACTCTATTTTTAAACATTGCTACTCCAATTGTATTAGTTGCATTAGGTCTCATCTTACCCGCTATTAAAAAACGTCAAGATGGTGAAAATGCATTACTTGATTAGGCAATTTAGAAATAATCTAAATTAAAACGCTCCAAATGGAGCGTTTTTTGCTTAATCGTGATAAACTAAATTCATAAAACAAACAGGAGGTATTTTTTTGGATACAAATTTAGAAGAAAAAGCTGAAATCCTGCTTCATACTTATAACTTAAAAGCAACTAAGCCTCGTCTTAAAATACTAAGCTACTTAATGAGTCATCATAATCATCCTACGGTAGAAATGATTTACCATGCTCTAAATGAAGAAATTAATCGCGCAACAGTTTATAATACTTTAAATGCTTTATCGGAAGTAGGAATAATTATTGAAATCAAAAATGGTGATAATTCTACTCACTATGATTATTTTGTAAAACCACATTTCCATATTATATGTAAAAATTGTGGAAAAATTGCAGATGTAATTTATCCTAATTTTGATCAAATAGAAAATGAAATGCGTAAAAATGCTGAAGAACAGACTGGTTTTATTGCTTCTACTAGTCATTTAGAAATTTACGGACTTTGTCCTAATTGTCAAATTAAGCTAAAAAAATAAGAGTGAATATTCACTCTTATTTTTGTTTAATTAGTTAACTTATTACTTTCAAGAAGCTCTGCACGTTGTGCTAAGTTCACATATAATCTATTATTAGAAATTGACAAACCTTCAATTTCGCGACCAGTATTAATTTGATAGCCATCTTTAAAAGTACCATCGTAACCAATTTTAGCGATTACATCGTTAAATCCAATGTAGAAATTCTTATTTACTGGATCATAAGTAAATCCTTGAACCGGAGCATTGTCCTTTACAATTGTACCTTCAGTTGCACCAACCAATTCTGAATACCAGTTATCTCCTTTACGAGTTAATTTCCAATATTCATATTGATTCTTATTCTTATCGAAGTACAAACCATACATAGTATGATCATCAACAACTACCGCGTTTTGGTAATAACGAGAATCTTCTGAATTACCATTATTCCAAGTTTTAATAGTCCAAATCTTATTGATGCACATATCACTCTTTCGAATTTGAACTAATTCTTCTGAAAAATCAGTTTGATGTTGAGTATGGTCATTAACTAATGCATATACATACTTATCTGTTGAACCCAGTGCTTGTCCATGTCCTACTGGAATATATGGACTCACTTTAATGTTCTTTACATATTCATTAAATCTCTTCTGACTCATCTTAGAAGTATCAGTTAAATATTGTGGATCATATGGATCTGTTAACTTACTTAAATCATATCCAACAATATGCCCCTTCATATCTTCAGTAGTGCTTAAAAGACTTGTATATGCCCAATTATTTGAAACAGTAACACCTTCTGGAATATGACCAACACGGTTAATTGGACCATCATCAGCACTTGTTTGGACACTTAAAAATACTGGTTGATATAGTTTAGTAGTTAAAGTTAATCCATTAGCTGAATAAGTATGTAACTTAGTTTCAGGAGTAGATTCTTGTGGACTTAAGTAATTAATTGATGCTCCATAGTGCTTAGACCATGAATCATAATTACTTGGTCCCTTCTTAGCAACTACACTGTCAGCACTATTATCCATACCTTCTTTAGTACTCTTTCTAACAGTAAATTTAACAGTAGCCTTAGCTGAACCATAAGTATATTTTACATTGTAAGATTTAGGCTTAGAAGCATCAATCTTAGTTTTAGAAACAGCAACATCTTTATTGTCAACTACTGTACCAGTTGCATCAGTTGCATAACTAATCGCATTTTGAGTACTATAGTCACCATCTGGACTATCATTTCTAACTAAGGTAACACTCTTAGCTGCTTCGATAACATTTCTTGCAAAGTAGTTTTCATTAACCCACCCTACACGGCGACCATTGACATAAATTAGCCAATAAGTATACTTTTTAGTTTTAATACTTTGATTAGATTGAATATGAGCATAGCGGAAATTCATTCCATCTGCTACTTTTTTATGAACTTTTCCACCTGATACTGATTGCCAAACTTTGTAGTTTTTATCGCCAGCTACCTTAGTCATAATTTCATAACTAGTAGTTACTTGAACAGGTTGCTTCTTTTTATTATCAGTTGGCTCATCAGAGCTAATTTTCTTTTCATCAGTTGCATCAGTTTTTTCTGCGGCTTTTTTAACAGTTTTTTGTGCAGTTTTAGTTGCTGCAAAACTAGTATTGCCAGAACTTACTAAAAGTCCAAAACTTGCAGCTAAAGCTGATGCACAAGTTAGTAATTTTGTATAATTCAAAAAATTCCCTCCACAATTAAAAACACTACTTGTATTATAATATGAAATCGCGCTCATAAATAATACAAATTCATTAAAAAGATAGACAAAAGTGTTAAATTTAAGTCTCATTAGTTGACATGAATAAAAGTAAGTGATTTAATTAGCACTGTACTCTTATGAGTGCTAATTATACATTTTTATATATAGGAGGCTATTTAATTATGCTCGTACCTACAGTTATTGAACAAACAGCACGTGGTGAACGTTCATACGATATTTACTCACGTTTACTTAAAGACAGAATCATTATGCTTAGTGGTGAAATTAATGACCAAATGGCTAACTCAATTATCGCCCAATTATTATTCTTAGATGCACAAGATAACACTAAAGATATTTCTCTTTACATTAATTCTCCAGGTGGTGTTATTACCTCTGGATTAGCAATTATGGATACAATGAACTTTATCAAGTCAGATGTATCTACAATTGCCATTGGTATGGCTGCTTCTATGGCTTCCATTCTTTTAACTAGTGGAACTAAGGGAAAGCGTTTCGCACTCCCTAACTCAACAGTTCTTATTCACCAACCATTAGGTGGTGCACAAGGTCAACAAACTGAAATTGAAATTGCAGCTCAAGAAATCTTGAAGAGCCGTAAAAAGCTTAACCAAATTTTACATGAAACTACCGGTCAACCTATTGAAAAGATTCAAAAAGATACCGAACGTGATAATTACTTAACTGCTGAAGAAGCTAAGGAATATGGTTTAATTGATGAAATCATGGTTAACCAAAAGAAATAATCTTCTAATAACAAAAATGATGACTCAATGAGTCATCATTTTTTAATTTCTTAAACTATCTGCTAAATCACGAAGCTTTTTAAAGCGGTGATTAACCCCTGATTTTGAAATAGGACCATCTGGAAGTTGCGCTGCTACTTCTTTCAATGGAAGCTCTGGGTGGGTTAATCTAAAGCGAGCTAAACTTTCCAATTTTTCAGGAAGTGAGTCAAGACCTTGTTTTTCCTCAATTAGCTGAATATCTTCCACTTGTTTTGCGGATGCTGAAGCGGTTTTCTTCATATTTGCAGTATCACAGTTCACCAAACGATTAACAGAATTACGCATATCACGCATAATCCTTAAATCTTCAAACGCAAGCATCGCATTAAGAGCACCAACGATGTGTAAAAAGTCACCAATTTTTTCAGCTTCTTTTAAATAAACAATATAGCCTCTACGACGCTTAGTTTTTTTGGCATTTAAGTAAAAATATGTATTCATTAATTCCGCTAAATCATTATTATGATCTTCATAAGTAGAATAAATTTCTAAATGATAACGACTAGTTTCTGGATTATTAACGCTCCCACCTGCTAAAAATGCTCCCCTTAAATACGACATAGCTCCTTCACGAGATTTCATAATTCTATCTGGAACTCTGGTAACTAAACCTTTTTCCGAATCCCAAATTTGCAAATTTTCCATAATTTCGCGTACATTGTGTTGCAATCGCACTAAATATTGGTTGTTTTTCTTAAGTTTCATTTTTCTTGAAACAATTAACAAAGGCTCAACACCATAAGCGACTTTAATCAATGAAAAAATATGCCGAGCAATAGCAGGATTTTCAGTAGTTATATCTAAACTAAATTCATGATTATGAAGATTTAAAACACCGTTCATACGTAAAAAAGCAGCTAACTCAGCTTTGGCGTGTTCTGGATGCACAGGAAGCGAAGTCAGCTCTTTTTTTACATCACTTGCATAACTAACCATTATTATCAGCGATTCTTCTGCGTGACATAGCTTCAAATGCCAAGCTTATAATTTCTTTGGCTACCTTTTCACCATCATGAAAGACTAATCCATGGCGCTGATCAATAAAATCATCAGTAATCACGCGACAATTTTGTGCTTTTAATCCAGCAAAATCATTGCTTACAGGATCTAAATACTCATCATAATCTTCAGGGTGAAACTTGCTCATATCAATTTTTGCTCCATTAACTAAAGCGGTATTGATATAATTTCCTCCTAAGTGATCATTAATAACCTTAACATGATCACTATCGCTAAAGTGATCAGTTTCACCACGTTGGGTCATAATATTACAAATATAAATTACTTCTGCGCTAGTTTCACGAACTGCTTCTCCTAAGTTAGAAATCATTAAATTAGGTAAAATTGAAGTAAACAAACTTCCTGGACCTAAAACTACAGCATCAGCTTGCATAATTGCTGCAAGAACGGGTAATACAGCCGTTGGTTCTTCATCAGAATTTGAATCAGTTACCCATACACGCTTGATTCGTTTATCCTTAGAAGTGATTTCAGTTTCTCCAGATTCAAAACTTCCATCTACAAACTCTGCATTTAAAGTCAAAGGCTCATTTGAAGCTGGGAAAACATGACCATCAACATGCATCATTTTTGATAATGACTGAACTGCATCAAAAATATTTCCATGCATTTCATTTAAAGCTGCAATAATCAAATTACCAATTGCATGTCCAGAAAAAAATGAATCGGATGAATCGAAGCGATATTGGAAAATATTTTTTTCTTCTCTAGGAATATCACTAAGTGAAACTAAAACATTTCTAATATCACCTGGTGGAACTACATTAATAAAGTTCCTGATTGAACCAGATGAACCACCATCATCTGATACAGTAACAATAGCTGTAATTTCCGCATTTTGCTTTTTTAAAGCATTTAAAATAACTGGCAGTCCTGTACCGCCTCCAATAACCACAACTTTAGGACGGCGCGCTTTAATTACTCGAATAATTCGATTTTCACCATAAGACATTGTGGCTACACCTACTTTCTAATATAACGGCTAATTTCACGGTGAGTAATATCTACTGGATAATCTTTAGCAAGGTCACGTGCAAGCCTTTGAGCAATTGACACACTTCTATGTTGACCACCTGTACAGCCGATTGCAATCGTTAGCTTTTCTTTTCCCTCTTTGATATATCCTGGAATTGCCGTTTTCAATAAATCTAATAATTTCTCATAAAATACTTTAGTCTCTTCTTTATTCATGACATAGTCAAAAACTCGCTTATCAAGCCCAGTAAAAGGACGAAGTTCAGGAATATAGAATGGATTTGGCAAAAAACGTACATCCATTACAATATCGGCATCAATTGGCATACCATATTTAAAACCAAAACTCATTACTTCAATTGAAAATGGTTGACGCTCAGAATCACTAAATTCGTTAATTAACTTTTGTCTTAATTCTTTAGTTGAAAGCTTAGACGTATCAATAATATAGTTAGCACGATTTCTAATTGGATTTAAAATTCGGCGTTCTTCTAAAATTCCATCAAGCAACCTGCCATTAGCGGCAAGTGGAGGCAAACGACGTGTTTCTTTATATCTTGCAACCAAAGTATCATCAGATGCATCAAGAAAAACAATCGTAGCTTGAACTTTTCCATTATCTTCAAGAGAATTTACTTCATCGAGTAAATCCGTGTAAAAACTTTTAACTCTAAGGTCAATTACAACAGCTACTTTTTGGTAATCGTTTGAATTAATCATCAAATCCCAAAAACTACCAAGAAGTGTCGGCGGTAAATTATCAACCACAAAATATCCCATATCTTCTAAAGCATGAGAAGCAACAGTTTTTCCTGCACCACTCATCCCAGTTACAATAAGCAATTGCTTTTTTTCTTCAGCCATGAAAATAGCCTCCTTCCAAAATATTATAACATACCGGGTGTGCCATTTTCAGCAATAAAAAAAAGCCCTTCGGCTTTTTTACTAACGGTGCATCCATGCAGTTACAATTTCATTGATTCCAAATACTAGTAACCAGAATGACACTAACCATACCAAGCTAATCATTGCAATGACTGGATTAAAAATCAAGAAAATTGCAATAATTAAACTCAAAATATTCATAATCAAGCTGAATACAAAATATCCAGTTGAAATATCTTTCAAGTGCCACGAAAAAGCAATTCCAACTACTGAGTCAACAAAGAACCAAATTGCAAATAAGTAAGCAATAGTTAATGCACCAATATCATATGAACATAGGAATAAGACACCAATAATAATGTCTAAAATTCCTGAAACTATTGTTACCCAGCTGCGTGAAAAGAATCCACGAAAACGGGAGTAAGCAGCAAACCATACAAACCCTTGTACAATTGACAAAATACCAAATAAAAGTACAAAAGCATGTAAACTTTTACCAGGGTGTCTCATTAAAAGAAAGGCTACAACAACCATTAGGACACCAGCAATAAGAGCGCCCCAATCAAATCCGCCATCTCTTCTTGAAGTAGAAAAATTATCCATAAATTTGTCCTCCTTGGATAATATTGTACACTTCTTAAGATTCTTTTAAAAATAAAATGAGACTATTTTTCTAATTTTTTTGTCAATTTAGTGTCCCGCTCTAATACCGGTTTTAGGTATTTGCCAGTATAACTTTCTTTATTTTGAGCCACTTCTTCTGGAGTTCCAGTAGCGACAATTTGACCACCACCATCTCCACCTTCAGGACCCAAGTCAATCAACCAGTCAGCACACTTAATTACATCAAGATTATGTTCAATAATCAAAACTGTATTACCTTCATCCACTAAACGCTGTAAAACTTCCATCAAACGCTTAATATCATCTGTATGAAGACCAGTAGTTGGTTCATCTAAAATATAAAAGTTTTTACCAGTTGATAATTTTTGAAGTTCAGCTGCTAATTTCATTCTTTGAGCTTCTCCACCAGAAAGAGTAGTGGCTGATTGACCTAGTTTTACATAACCAAGTCCTACATCAACTATAGTTTGAAGCTTACGTTGAATTTTAGGAATATTTTCAAAAAATTTAGCAGCTTCATTAATTGTCATATCTAGAACTTGAGCAATATTTTTTTCACGATAAGTAACTTCCAATGTTTCAGAATTATAACGAGTTCCATGACAAACTTCACAAGGAACATAAACATCGGGCAAGAAGTTCATTTCTATTTTAATAATTCCATCTCCATGACATGCTTCACAGCGTCCACCCTTAACATTAAAAGAAAACCTTGCCTTAGTATAGCCACGCATTTTTGCTTCATTAGTCTGGGCAAATAAAGTACGAATATCATCAAATACACTAGTATATGTGGCTGGATTACTACGCGGAGTTCGTCCAATAGGACTTTGATCAATATCAATAATTTTTTCGATATTTTTATAACCAGTAATTGATTTATACTTTCCTGGTTTTAAAGAATTATTATTTAATTTTTGAGCAAGCGCCCTTTTTAAAATCATATTAACTAAAGTGGACTTTCCAGAACCAGAAACTCCGGTAACCACATTTAATTTACCTAATGGAAAATCAACGTCAATATTTTTTAAATTATTTTGTTGAGCTCCCTTAACAGTAATCTTTTTTCCGTTACCTTTTCTTCGCTTTAATGGAACTGGGACAAATTTTTTACCTGATAAATATTGTCCAGTTAAAGATTTAGGATTATTTTCAACTTCTTCTGGAGTTCCTGCAGCCATTACTTGACCACCATAACTACCAGCACCAGGTCCCATATCTACAAGATAATCAGCCTGACGCATAGTTTCATCATCATGTTCAACTACAATTAATGAGTTACCTAAGTCTCTCATTCGCTTAAGTGAATCAATTAAACGATCATTATCACGTTGATGCAATCCAATTGAAGGTTCATCTAAAACATACATAACTCCTGATAAATTAGATCCGATTTGTGTTGCTAATCTAATGCGTTGGGCTTCTCCACCAGACAAAGTATTAGCTGAACGAGAAAGAGTTAAATAGTCCAAGCCTACACTATCTAAAAATGATAATCGATCACGAACTTCTTTCAGGATTGGTTTAGCAATGGTAGTTTTTTGCTCATTAAACTTTACTTGCTTAAAGAAATCTAGCGCTTTATTAATTGATAGATCTGACGCTTCAGCAATATCTTTACCATCTACTTTAACAGCTAATGCTTTTTCATTAAGGCGTTTACCGTGGCAAACTGAACAAGTAAGTTCGGTCATATATTTTGCCATAGCATCCCGCATAAATTTAGACATCGGACGACGATAACGCCGTTCCACATTAACCATTACTCCTTCAAAAGGTTGAGTAGTATCATTTACCCCAAAATCACCTTCCAAATGAAATTTAACTTCTTTTTTCGATCCAAATAAAATTGTTTCTCTCTGCTTTTTTGTTAATTTATTAAAAGGTTTATCCATTGGGATTTTAAGAGCAGCACAAGCTTGTTCAAGCATTCCAGTATAATATTTGGAACTTTGCCAAGGTGCTAAAGCTCCATCTTTTAATGATTTAGTCTTATCCGGAACAACTAAATCTTCATCTACCGATAACTTCATTCCTAACCCATCACATGCACTGCAGGCGCCAAATGGTGCATTAAATGAAAATAATCTTGGTTCCATTTCACCTACTGTGAAGCCACATTTAGGACAAGCATAATATTCAGAAAAATTCATCATTTCTGACCCAATTACATCAACATTCATGTAACCATCTGATAAACGAAGAGCTGCTTCAACTGAGTCAAATAAACGAGAACGAATACTTTCTTTTATAATCAGACGATCAACCACAATACTAATTGAGTGACGTTTATTCTTTTCTAATTTAAAGTCCTCGTCAATTTCATGCATTTCTCCATCAACAATGACTCTCACATAGCCAGCTCTTTGAATACGCTTAAAAACTTCCTTATGTTCTCCACGTTTATCACGCACTACTGGTGCCAATAGTTGAATTTTACTTCTTTCAGGAAGCGCCATAATTCTGTCAACCATTTGGTCAACACTCTGTCTTTCAATTACAGTACCATCATTTGGACAAACTGGCGTACCTACTCTTGCCCATAAAAGTCGCAAATAATCATTAATTTCAGTAACGGTTCCAACAGTAGAACGTGGATTGTGAGAAGTAGTTTTTTGATCAATAGAAATCGCAGGATTAAGACCATCAATTGAATCAACATCTGGTTTATCCATTTGCCCTAAAAACTGTCTAGCATAACTAGAAAGTGATTGCACATATCTTCTTCGTCCTTCAGCATATAAGGTATCAAAAGCTAAAGAACTTTTACCAGATCCAGATAAACCAGTAATAACAACTAATTTATCTTTAGGAATGGTTATATCAACATCCTTTAAATTATGTTCACGTGCACCACGAATTACAATTTTATCATTTACCATTAAATGTTTTTACCTTTCTTTTTAATAGGTTTTCTTGATGAATTTTCAAGTTCCATAATTGCATCACGAAGAGTTGCTGCTTCTTCAAAATCAAGTTTTTTAGCAGCTTCTTGCATTTGCTGACGTAAATTTTTAATCATTGTTGTCTTTTGTTTAGCAGTTAATTCATCAAAGTTAAGATCTGCAAAACTGTCACTATTTTCTTTAGTATCATTTACTGGCTTAGTTGCTGAAATAATATCACGTATTGGTTTAATGATAGTTTTGGGAGTAATACCATGTTCTTCATTAAATTTCATTTGAATATTGCGACGACGATTAGTAGCATCAATCGCCATCTTCATAGAATCAGTGATTTTATCAGCATACATGATAACTTCTCCGTTGCTATTTCTAGCTGCTCGTCCCATTGTCTGCACAAGTGGACGATACGCACGTAAAAATCCTTCTTTATCAGCATCTAAAATAGCTACAAGAGAAACTTCAGGAACATCAATTCCTTCACGCAAAAGATTGATTCCAATTAATACATCAAATTTACCTAAACGTAAATCACGCAAAATTTGCATTCGCTCTAAAGTTTTAATATCAGAGTGAAGATAGCGAACTTTGATACCTAAATCTTTTAAATAATCTGTCAAATCTTCAGCCATCTTCTTAGTTAAAGTCGTAACAAATACTCGTTCGTCACGCTCAATTCGTTTATTGATTTCTCCAACCAAATCATCAATTTGCCCATCAATTGGTCGAACTTCAACCTTTGGGTCAAGTAAACCAGTTGGTCGAATTACTTGTTCAACCTTATTATCTGTACGCTCTAATTCATAATCTCCAGGTGTTGCGGAAACATACAAGATTTGGTTAACATGTTTTTCAAATTCTTCAATTTTAAGCGGACGGTTATCAAGAGCTGATGGTAATCTAAACCCATAATCAATTAAAGTTTTTTTACGATTGCGGTCCCCATTATACATCGCACGAAGTTCTGGCATTGTAGCATGAGATTCATCAATTAAAATCAAAAAATCATCTGGGAAGAAATCAAGCAACGTATATGGCGGCTCTCCTGCCTTTCGGCCTTCCATATGACGAGAATAGTTTTCAATGCCGTTAGTATAGCCAACTTCTCCCATCATTTCCATATCATAGGTAGTCCGTTGCTTAATACGTTGAGCTTCAAGAAGTTTGCCTTCTCCTTCAAACTTCTTAACTTGCAAGTCCATTTCTTTTGAAATTGCTCCAAGAGCACGTCTAAGTTGCTCATCATTAGTCATAAAATGAGTAGCTGGAAAAAGTGAGATAGTTTCACGTTCTCCAATAACTTCTCCAGTCAAAGAATCAATTTCAACAATACGATCAATTTCATCCCCAAAAAACTCTACCCGGTAAGCATGATTAGAATTTCCTGCAGGGAAAATTTCAACCACATCTCCGCGAACCCGGAACCTTCCACGTTGAAAATCAATATCATTGCGATCATATTGAATATTTACTAAATCCCTTAAAAGAGTGTTTCTTTCATACTCATCTCCTTCATGAAGAGTCAGTACACTTTTAGCATATTCTCTAGGGTCCCCTAACCCATAAATACAAGACACACTAGCTACTACAATAACATCATTACGTTCCATTAAAGCACTGGTAGCAGCGTGGCGAAGCTGATCAATTTCATCATTAATTGCAGAATCTTTTTCAATATAAGTATCAGATTGAGGTACATAGGCTTCTGGTTGATAATAATCATAATAAGAAACAAAATATTCTACTGCATTATTCGGAAAAAAGTCCTTAAATTCCCCATATAGTTGACCTACTAGAGTTTTATTATGTGAAATTACTAAAGTAGGTTTATTAAGTTTGGCGATAATATTAGCCATGGTAAAAGTTTTACCTGTACCAGTAGCTCCTTCTAAAATTTGTTCTTTATATCCCTTTTTAAAACCATTAGTTAAATTATCAATAGCTTGTTTTTGATCTCCTGCTGGTTTAAATTTAGAAACCAACTCAAACTTTCGATTTTTTTGTTTTTTTATCATCTAAAACACCTCGCACAAAAAAGTTGGACCAAATTAATGTCCAACTTCCAAATATCATATTTATATTTTACTACCACGAACGTGCTTTCGCACGTCTTTTGCTTACTTTATTTTAGTAATTCTGCTAAGGCATCTTGATAGTTTTCTGCCGCTTTTTCAGCAGTTTCAATGTCTTTCTTATTAACACCAACATAAGCTTTAATTACTGGTTCAGTACCAGAAGGACGAAGTGCTACCCAAGTTTCATCATCTAAGAAGTACTTTAAAACATTAGATTCTGGGAAACCTTCAAGAGCAGAAACTTTTCCATCTTCAATAGATTCTTTCTTTAAGAAATCTTGAATCTTAGTAACTTTATGACCAGCAATTTCAGTTAAGTGTTCATTTCTAAGCTTATTCATTAGCTCCGCCATCTTCTTTTGACCACCAATTCCTGGCATTTCGATAGCACGAGTAATTTCATAAGAAACGCCGTACTTTTTCCAGATTTCTTTCAAACCATCAAAGACTGTCATGTTTCTTGAAGCATAGTAACTTGCTACTTCTGCAAACATTAATGCACCTTGCATAGCATCTTTATCTCTAGCGAATGGCTTAAACAAGTAACCATAACTTTCTTCAAAGCCCATGAGGAATTTACCATCATCAGCTTTCTTCATTCGGTCAACTTCTTCACCAATATACTTAAATCCCGTTAAAACATGCTTAGTCTTGATACCAAAGTCTTCTGCAATCTTAAATGGCAAAGCACTAGATACAATTGAAGTTACAATTTCATAATCACTAGTAAGCTTTCCACTTTCCTTTAAATGCACTAATAAGTAGTATGACATTAAAGTAGCAATTTGATTTCCAGTTAAAACTTGGAAGTCACCATTCTCAGTTCTAACAGCAGCTCCCATACGATCAGCATCAGGATCAGTTGCAATAATTACGTTAGCGTTAACTTCATCTGCTAATTTAAAACCAGGCTTGAAAACATCTCTGTATTCAGGATTTGGTTTAATTGTAGTTGGAAATTCCGGATCAATAATTGATTGACTTGGAACTGGAATAATATTGTCAAAACCGCCTTCTCTAAATGCTCTATCATAAAGCATTTTGCCTGTACCATGAAGAGGAGTATAGATAATTTTAAGCTTATCAGCATTTTGCTTAATCATATCTTTGTCAATGTTAACAGTCTTAAGTTCATTAAGATAAGCTTCATCTACATCTTCACCGATAAGTTGCAAAGTATTATTTGCACGAAGTTCTGCCACAGGGGCTGCTTTAACATCAAAGATATCCTCTACTTTTTGTGCATAAGCAAATAAACGATCGGCATGTTCTGGAGCCATTTGTGCGCCATCTTCACCATAAACTTTGTAGCCGTTGTATTGCTTAGCATTATGAGAAGCGGTGATATTAATTCCTGCAAAAGCATTTAAATAACGAACCGCAAATGATAACTCTGGAGTAGGTCTTAAATCATCAAATAGATATACATGAATACCATGTGCTCCTAAAATTCGAGCAGCATGTTCAGCAAATTCACGTGAATGATAACGTGAATCAAAAGAAATAGCAACTCCACGTTTTTTTGCTTCTTCGCCATTTTCATCAATTAAACGAGCTAACCCTTCAGTTACTCGACCAACTGTAAACATATTAATTCGATTAGTACCTGGTTCAAGCTTCCCACGCATACCTGCAGTACCAAAATTAATATCTTGACCAAAAGCGTCTTCAACCCACTTTTCATCTTTACCCAAAGTATTTAATTGATCTTGTAAATAGTCTGGTAAATTAGTAGCTTTTTGCCACTTTTCAAAAGTTTCTTGTGCGTTCATTTGAACCTCAATTCTTAAATTATAAAATTTAATTTCTCCCTAGCATTATTTTACTGTTTTTTATCTACATTTTGAATGCTTCTACTAGTTTTTTGAGAACTTTTTTAGTAAGTAACTCTCTTTCTTAATAGGCATTTGATTTAACACAGCAGCTATTCGAGAAGATAAGTCACTAGACAAGCAATGATAAATGAACTCATCACTACTTAAAACAACATCATCTTGTGTGCAATTATAACAATAAACAATAATATTTTCATTATCATATCGAACAATTGCATTAATGCCATATTTAATCTGGATGAAAGCAATTTTTCCATTAATCAAAGTTGAACAATTTTTACGATAAGCAATTAAATCTCTAACTGTTTTTTTAAGAAATTGACTTTGATTATTCCATGGAAAATATCGTCGATTATCTGGATCTTTTCCCCCAATCAACCCAACTTCATCACCATAATAAATACACGGCACACCAATCAGCATAAATAATAAACCAAAAGCTATGGCTACTTTTTGTTCATTATTATTCATAATGGTTTTAATTCTTTCGGTATCATGAGTTCCAATATTATTTAAACAATTCTGTAAAAAATCAGTAGGATAATTCTCAACTATTGCTGCTAAAGAATTCATCGCATCTTCTTCATTACTTGAATTTTTAGCATTTAATAAATTAATAATAAATAAACGAACTGGATAATTCATCACACCAGTTAAGTTATAACCAGTTGTATATGGGCGATATTGTCCATTAACAAATTTATGAGAAGCATCTTCCCATACTTCACCAATTAATACATGACAATTATTTTGTGCAAGGCGTTGGCGAATATTTTTCAAAAAATCCATCGGTAATTCATCAGCTACATCTAAGCGCCATCCGTCTATCCCTAAACTAGTCCATTTGCTTAAAATACCCTTTTCGCCATAGATAAAGTTTTGATAGTCTTTATTTTCTTTATCAACTTCAGGCATTGTCTTAATTCCCCACCATGATTGATACTGGTCAGGATAATGGCTAAATTTAAACCATGGATAATATGGACTACTTGGACTAGAGATGGCATCTTGGAAGTATATACTGTCTTTACCAACATGATTAAATACACCATCTAAAATAATGTGCATCCCATTTTTATGAAGAGCTTCTACTAAGTTTTTTAAGTCATTTTCAGTGCCAAGCAGTGTATCAATTTTGGTAAAATCGACTGTATCATAACGATGATTACTTTTTGCTAAAAATATTGGATTTAAATATACAGTATTAATCCCTAATTCTTTTAAATAGGGGATTTTCTTCTGAATTCCTAATAAATTTCCACCAAAGAAATCCCATCTGGCAATTTCACCATCAGCTTTCTTTATGTAGTAAGGAGTATCTTCTTCAGTCGCATATAAAAATGTATTTTTTTTGCGACCAGTTATTTCATGGTGAGGATTACCATTATAAAATCTATCAGGGAAAATTTGATAAACTATTCCAGCTTTATACCAATCTTCATTTGGTAATTTACAATCAGCACAAGTTAATTGAAAAGTTTGTAAATTATAATTACTCTGAGTTAGCTTTCCAACTCCAAAGGGTCCCTTTTCAAGATAATATTCCTGATTATTACTTTTAATTGCAAAATAATAATGATACAAACCTGAACTTTCAATAGTAACCCGAACGACAAACTTCTTTGAGTCGCTATCATACTCCATCTTATACGGAACATGATCTTCACTATTTTTAGTTAGCCATAAAATAACTTCTTGAATTGGTTCATTAACTTCAATTGCCCATCTAACAGTTTGTCCAGCATAGATAGCACCAAAAGGCTTTTTATATTGAATATACCAAGAATTATATTTTACTTGCATGATTATTTACTTTTTTCAATTCTTAGCTTATTTAAATGCCAAATATCTTGAGCATAACGTTCAATAGTCTTATCAACATCGAATCGTTCAGAATGAGCAATATTAACCAAACACTTCTGATTCCAAGTCTTTTTATGTTGCCAGAGTTTTTCAACTGCTTCTTGAATTTTGATATATGCTTCAAAGTCAGCCAAAACCATAAATACTTCATTATCACCAAGGAAGTTATTAAACAAAGCTTGAGCTTCACTTGAACAATTTGGAATAGTACCATCAATTAAAGCATCTACAGTTTGTTTCATTACACTATCGGCTTCATACATTTGTCTTGGATGATAAGAATGAGTTGTGTAATATTTGTAAACTTCATCTTTAGTCAAACCAAAACTAAAAATGTTATCCTCACCAACCGCATCTTTAATTTCAATATTTGCACCATCCATTGTAGCAACTGTTAAAGCCCCATTTGCCATTAATTTCATATTACTGGTTCCGCTGGCTTCTTTAGTAGTAGTAGAAATTTGCTCACTTACATCTGCTGCTGGAATAATTTTTTCAGCCAAAGATACATTATAGTTTTCAAGAAAAACAACTTTCAATTTGCCATGAATATCAGGATCATTATTAATCATCTTGGCAGTTTCATTAATGACCTTAATAATTTGTTTAGCAAACACATAACTTGGAGCAGCTTTTGCAGCAAAAATTACTACACGTTTTGGATGATCAATTCCTTGTTTTAAGTCAAGATACATTCTAATAATATGTAATAGTTTTAAAGTTTGGCGTTTATAAGCATGGAGACGTTTAATTTGCACATCAAAAATAGCTTTAGGATCAACTGTAATACCCGTTTTTTCTTTAATAAAACCAGCAAGTTTAACCTTATTTTTAAGCTTAATATCTCCTAATTCCTTTAAAACATGGTCATCATCATGATATTTTTCAAACTTTAATAACTCTGAACTATCTTTACGCCAACCTTTTCCAATTGTTTTATCTAATAAACCAGATAAGTCAGGATTTGCCAATTGAAGCCATCTACGCAAAGTTATTCCATTCGTTTTATTATTAAAGCGGTTAGGATATAAGTTATAGAAGTCTTTTAAAACTTCTGTTTCCAATAATTGAGTATGCAATGCGGCTACACCATTAATTGAATGAGAACCAATAATTGCTAAATGAGCCATTTGAACTTGATTATTTTTAATAATCTTAGTTCTATCAATTACATCATCATTAACTTTTCCTTTTAAACTTTCACAAAAACGTCTATCAATTTCTGTAATAATCTGCATAATTCTAGGAAGAAGTTCAGACATCATATTGACATCCCATTTTTCCATTGCTTCTGCCATAATTGTATGATTGGTATAGCTCATTGTTTTTTGCGTAATTTGCCAAGCTACATCCCAATCAATTCGATATTTATCAACTAACAGACGCATCATTTCCGCAATTGCCATTGCAGGATGAGTATCATTAATATGAATAGCTACATAATCTGGTAACTTTTCAAAATTTTGTTGCTTTAGATCCTGAGTATAATAATTCAAAATACTTTGAATCCCGGCAGAAACGAAGAAATATTCTTGCTTAAGTCGAAGCAATCTTCCCTCATAATTAGAATCATCTGGATAAAGAATTGAAGTTATATCTTCGACTTTTCTTCTATCAGCAATCGTTGGATAATCAAGTTCATTTTCTGACGGAATTTCTGCATCCCACAATCGTAAAGTATTGGTTATTCCATCTTGATAGCCGACTACAGCTACATCATAAGGAACAGCTCTGACAACCCGTTCTCCTTCATATTGAGGAACAAGCCATCCATCATCATCAATCATGTTAACTTTTCCGCCAAATCTAACTAGAACTGACTTACTCTCTCTTCTAACTTCCCAACTGTCTTCTTTTTTAAGCCAATCATTTGGAAGTTCTTTTTGATAACCATTTACAAACTTTTGCTTAAACAAACCATACTTATATCTGATTCCATTACCATTGCCGGTATATCCAGTAGAAGCTAATGAATCCATAAAAGCCGCAGCTAATCTACCAAGGCCGCCATTACCTAAGGCCATATCAGGTTCAGATTCCGCAATCTTATCAAGGCTTAAATTCATATCATCTAGAGCTTCACGTACTGTTTTTAGCCAACCTAAATTAAGCAAGTTTTTCTTAAGTAAAGTTCCAGGCAAAAATTCAATTGAAAAGTAATAAACTTGTTTTTGCTTTTCTTGCTTTTCCAAAATTCTAGTTTGGCGCCATTCAGGAGCAAATCCATCTCTAACAATTGAACTAATTGCAACATAAAGATCATGATTACTAGCTTCTGAAATATCTTCTTCAAAGTGATCGTCTAATTCTTTTTCTAAACGATTTTTAAATTCTTCTTTTGTTATTTGCATTTGATCATCTTTTAACCTATTAACTCGCCGTACATCCATTTATATTTATCGGCTGAATTTTTCCAAGAAAAATCAGAATTCATGGCTGTGCGTTGCATTTTTTGCCAATTATTTTTTTGTTGATACATGACTAACATCTTCTTAATAGCCTGTACCATTTGATAACCATTAAACTCTTTAAAGCCAAAGCCATCTCCTTCGTTTTTTGTCTTATCATAAACCCATACAGTATCAGCCAAGCCACCAATTTGGTGAACAATTGGCAAAACACCGTATCTTAACGAAATAAGTTGAGATAATCCACAAGGCTCAAATGCAGATGGCATTAAAAAGCTATCAACACCAGCATAGATTCGCTGAGCAAGTTTTACATCAAAAGCTAAAATTAGCTTCATTTTGTCACTATGACGATTTGCAATTTCACTTAAGCGTTGTTCATAATAAGGATCGCCATTACCCAAAATTACAACTTGAACATTAAATTGTAAGATATTATCTAATTCATCAACTAAAAGCTGGCATCCCTTTTGTGCAGTTAGTCTTGAAACCATCCCAATTAGCGGCACATCAGACTTCACTGGCAATCCTACTTCTTTTTGCAAAGCACGTTTGTCTTTATCTTTTCTACGTAAGCGTTTTACATTATAGTGTGTATGAATGTCTGGATCAGTTTCTGGATTGTACTTATCAAAATCAATTCCATTCAAAATTCCTGTTAATTTATGGGAGCACATTCTAAGTATCCCATCAAGTCCTTGACCATATTCAGGAGTTTGAATTTCTCGAGCATATGATGGACTAACTGTGGTTACTCGATCTGCATACAAAATACCAGTCTTCATCCAATTGACATCATTATCCATTCTCACGATACCGCTATCAAACCAATCATAGCCCAAACTAAAGAAGTCTGGCAAAGTTTTCGCATTATATTTTCCTTGAAATTCCAAATTATGGATTGTTAGAACTGTTTTGATATTTTGATAAGCTTGAACAAATCCCCACTTTTCTCTTAATAAGAATGGAATAAAAGCTGTATGATAATCATTACAATGTAATATATTCGGAATAAAGTTAAAACGCTCCATCATCATAATGACTGCTTGTTGAAAGTAAGCAAACCGTTCACCATCATCGTAATATCCATATACGCCCGGACGCTTAAAATAATATTCATTATCAATAAAGAAATAGGTTACACCTTTTCTTCTTAAAGTGAAAATTCCGCAATATTGATTTCTCCAGCCAACTGGAACAATAAAGTTACCCTGATATTGCAACTTATCGCGAAATTTTTGAGGCAAATCTTGATATAGCGGTAATGCCACCCCAACATCTACTCCGCTTTTTGCTAATTGATTAGGTAAAGAACCCAATACATCTCCTAAGCCGCCTGTTTTGAAAAATGGTGCACATTCTGCGCCTGTAAATAGAACTCGCAAGATAACTCCTTATTCATTAATCAAATCTTTACTTACAACTGCACCTTTTTTAACCACAATTGGTCTTTCAGGTGTACCTTTAATCGTCACATTTTCGTCAACAACAACATTCTTATCTAAAATTGCATATTCTATATGACTATTTTTACCTAAATTACAGTTAGCCATAATAACTGACTTATAAACTTTACTGTCATGATCAATATCTACTCTTCTAGAAATAATACTGCTATCAACTTCACCTTTTATTTTACATCCAGTAGCTAGCATTGAATCTCTAACTTTAGAATCATTTGAAAAATATGTTCCAACCTCATTACGAATACGAGTAATTATTTTTTGATTACCATAAAGCAAAAGATCGCGCTTATTTTTATCAATCATATCCATGTTAGCCTTGTAGTAACTTGGAATGTCATGAATATTATGTAAATATCCTGTATATTCATAAGCGCTAGTCCGGTATTTAGCTGCTAAATTCGCTAATCTCTTACCAATATTAATAGAAGCATCACTTCTTTGAGCACGTTTTAATTCTGAAATCAGCCAGCTGGTATTTGCTATATAAATATTAAGGCTTAAATTATAGGAATTTTGCTTTTGAGCATCAATAATTTGCTGGCAGGACACTATGGTATTTTTATCATCTAAAATAAACATTCTATCATCTGCAGCTACATTATCCGTACCTACTTTTTTAAAGACTGCAGTGATTTTATTATTATTTTCTTGATGGAAATGCAGAACCGACTGTAAATCTAAATTGGCTACCATTTTATTTTCAATAAATACAGTATACGGATAGTTTGATGTTTCTAGAAAATTAATTACATCATTAAAATATCCTTCACCAGCTGCTTGAGCTTGCATAATTTTTTGATAAAAGTCTAAATACTTATAAGAACCAATAGTATCAAGACCCCATTCTTTTCCTCCACCTAAATGATCAAGGTAAGAGCGAACTTTTTCTTCATTGATTAAAGTATAGACATTATTAATTCCAGCATTTACAATACTTGACAATGAAAAATCCATTATGCGATATTTTCCTGCAAAATATAAAGTAGATAAGGATCTTTCATCAGTTAACGGACGCAACTCAGTGTATTCATGTTGATTGCTAAAAATAGCAGCCATCTTATTAGTTTTCATTTGGTAAAACCCCAATTCTTTCTGAATTTCCTACTACTTCAATTTCTTCATCATTGCCTTCAACTACTGCCCCATCACCAATTTTGGCATTTTCACCGATAATTGCATGTTTAATTTTGACATTTTTGCCAATTTTTACTCCAGGCATAATAACAGAGTCAACAATCTCTGAACCTTGTTGAACATCAACATTAGTTGACAAAATTGAATGTTTAATATTCCCATCAACATAACAGCCATCAACTATCATTGAATTACTAATTGAAGCATGGTCAGTAATCACTTGAGGAGGTGCAATTGGGTTTTTAGTATAGATGCGCCAAGATCTATCATATAAATTCAAACCATCACTACCATCTAAAAATTCCATATTAGCAGCCCAAAGAGAATCAATAGTTCCTACATCTTTCCAATAACCTGAGAATTGATATGAAAATACACGCTCATCACTTTTAAGATAATAAGGAATTACATCCTTACCAAAATCGATCATATCATCATTTGTACTAAATGCAGTTGTTAATACTTCTCGAAGACGTTTCCAGTTAAAAATATAGATCCCCATTGATGCGTGATTACTTTTTGGCTTTTTTGGTTTTTCTTCAAATTGGATGATTCTACCACTGACATCAGTATTCATAATGCCAAAACGAAGTGCTTCTTTCCAAGGAACATCAATTACTGCGACTGTCAAAGAAGCCTTATTTTTACGATGTTCTTCAAGCATTGCTTCATAATCCATCTTATAGATGTGGTCTCCTGATAAAATCAAAACATACTCAGGATTTTGACTATCAATGTAATCAATATTTTGATAAATGGCATGTGCAGTTCCTTTGAACCACTTGCTTCCAGCATTATCAGTATATGGCTGCAAGATAGTAGCACTTGCATCTAAACCATCTAGTCCCCAGCTAGCACCATTACCAATATGTTTATTAAGTAAAAGAGGCTGATATTGAGTAATAATTCCTATATTACGTACACCAGAATTAGCACAATTACTTAAAGTAAAATCAATAATACGATATCTACCACCAAAAGGTACAGCTGGCTTGGCTTGATCACTAGTAAGCTTTCCTAATCTAGTTCCTTTTCCACCAGCTAAAATTAATCCCAGCATTTTTACATTCATCTTGTTCTCCTACTTTTTATTTTGCTTTATTTGAATATTTTCAGGTTTTAAAATCATTGCCCCGAAGCTCGGAAGATCTATATGAATTTGATATTCAAAATCTTTAAATGATTCATGTTTACTATTAACTTTTTGTGAACGTTTATGCCACTTTCCACCAAACTCTGTTTTTTCACTATTTAAAACTTCATGATATTGTCCACCGTAAGGAACTCCTACAGTAAAATCTTTTCGTTCAACAGGAGTAAAGTTTAAAATTATAATTAAAAAATCATGTCGATTTTTTCCTTGTCTAATAAAGGTTAAGACTGATTCATCCTTATTATCCGCATCAATAATTTTTACGGAATCTTCTTTTTGTTCTAGTTGCCATAAAGCTGGCTCTTTTAAATAAAAATCATTTAATCGCCGGTCAAATAACAACATTTTTCTATTTAAGGGATCTTTTAATTCAGACCATTCTAGGCCTTCGTTATATCGCCATTCCAAATATTGACCATACTCGCTGCCCATAAATAAAAGTTTTTTACCAGGATATGTAATCATTAAAGTATATAAATTTCGCAATTGCGCAAATTGCATTTCACGATTACCAAACATTTTATTCATTAAACTACGTTTACCATGAACAACCTCATCATGAGACAAAGGTAAAATAAAATTTTCACTCATTCGGTACATAAAAGAAAATGTAGCTAAATTGAAATTATACTTTCTAAATAATGGATCCATTTCATAAAAGCGAAGAATATCATTCATCCACCCCATGTTCCATTTGAAATCAAAACCTAATCCACCATCTTCAATTCGACCAGTAATCTTAACTTGTGCTGAACTTTCTTCTGCCATCATTAAACTCTCTGGATGAAGTCCCTTAACAGTGCGATTTAGTTTTTGTAAAAAGTCAATTCCTTCTAAACTACGATTTCCGCCAAATTTATCAGGTTTCCATTGACCGGGCCCTCTATCATAGTCACGATAAAGCATATTAGATACCGCATCAACTCTTAAACCGTCTAAATGATAAAATTCTAACCAAAAAAGAGCACTAGAGAGTAAAAAAGATTGTACTTCAGGCTTACCTAGGTCAAAGTTTAATGCCCCCCAACCTTTATTGTCTGCACGCCATCCTTCAGCAAATTCAAAACAAGCACTCCCATCATAATAAGCTAGCGCATCATCATTTTTACAAAAATGACCGGGAACCCAATCTGTGAATACTCCTATATTTTCTTGATGACAAGCTTCTACAAAATTCTGCAAATCCTCTGGAGTCCCATAAGTTCTTTCCAAAGCAAAATATCCAATTGATTGGTAACCCCAAGAAGCATCTAAAGGATGAGCTGTTAGTGGTAAAAACTCAATATAATTAAATCCCTGCTTTTTTACATAAGGTATTAATTCTTGTTGCAATTCTTTTAAAGTATACAAGGATCCGTCAGAATGTCTTTTCCAAGAACTTTCATGTACTTCATAGATATTAATAGGCTTCGTAAAATGATTTTCGCGTTTATTTTGATTATTCCAATGCTCATCGTGCCAAGTTTTATTAGGCAAATCAACTACAACTGCTGCATTTCCTGGACGCGGCTCAAGCTCAATAGCAAAGGGATCCATTTTCATTACTTCTCGCCCATTTGCCTGCTTTATTAAATATTTATATAATTGACCTTTTTGAGGTAATTCAGTTGAAATGCTCCAAATGCCATTTTCGTTTGTCATTTTTAGAGACTTGTCCCAATTATTAAAATCTCCAACAAGCCAAACTTGCTGCGCCTTAGGAGCCCATACTCTAAAAAAATATTTATTATCATAAAAATGACATCCTAATACATCTTGAGCATGTAATTCATTACCTAATAAAAATGAATCGAGACGTTTATTAACATCCACTTTATTTTGTCACCCAACTTTCTAAATAAAAGTGATTCTCTATATAGGATAGTAGCTATATAGTGCAAATAAGTCATCGTCAATATTTTCATTATAAACCTATTAGTGCACTTTTTCACTAATTTATGTAAGCGAATACAACAAAACATAAAAAGAGTACCATGCTACTGTTAGCATGGTACTCTTTAAAAATATTTCATATAGTTTAATCATTTAAGCTCTGAAGATAGTTATATGCCTCTTGACCAGCAATACTTCCATCTCCAACTGCATTAGCAATTTGGCGTAAATCTTTTTGACGAACATCTCCCAAAGCAAAAACTCCAGGAATTTTAGTTTTCATATGTTCATCAGTTGGAATCCAACCATGACTATCTAAAATACCTAAGTTCTCAAATGGCTTCGTCTGAGCTAGTACTCCAACATAAATAAATACTCCAGCAACTGGTAATGTTTTTACTTCACCAGTTGTTTTATCTTTGTAAGTAATGCCGGTTACTTTTTGACCATCACCATCAATTGATTCGGTTTGTGCATTCCAAATAAAGTTAATATTATCTTTGGCAAATGCACGCTTTTGCAAAGTTGGCTGAGCCCGTAATTTATCACGGCGATGGATAATAGTTACTGACTTAGCCATTTGAGAAAGATATATTCCTTCTTCAACAGCTGAATCTCCACCACCAATTACTGCAACATCTTCTCCTTTAAAAAATGCTGCATCACAAACGGCACAATAAGAAACACCGCGACCAGAATATTCCTCTTCTCCTGGTACATTTAAATGCTTATGATCTGCACCTGTAGCAATAATTACAGCAGGTGCTACATACTCAGATGTATCAGTCTTTACTATTTTTTTATTACCTTCAAGAATTATATCTTGAACATCGCCATATTCAAAATCAGGCTCAAACTTCATTACAGATTGATACATTTTTTCACTGAGTTCTGGCCCTTTAACTTCGCTAAAGCCTGGATAATTATCAATTGCATCAGTATTGTTCATCTGTCCGCCATATGGACCTCTATCAAGCAATAAAACTGATAAGTTAGCTCGACTTGCGTAAAGAGCAGCAGTAAGGCCTCCAGGACCAGCTCCAATAATGATTACATCATATTCTTTAGCCATAAAATTTACCTCTTGCATAAATTATTCTTACTTTTCGTAAGTAATGATAACTCTAAGCAGTTGGAAAAGCAAATATTATAAACGAATTTCAGGTTTTGGACTTCTACCCATCATCCTAGTAATTTCATCATCAACATTTGTTTGTTCATAAAGCACGCGATAAACAGCTTCACTAATTGGCATATCAATATTTTTTTCTTCACACAATTCATGAACCGCTTTAACTGTAGTTGCTCCTTCAACAACTTGTCCCATATTCTTTAAAATGTAGTTCAAAGTTTTACCTTCTCCAAGTTGCTTTCCAGCTCTCCAGTTACGTGAATTAGGTGAAGTACAAGTTACAATCAAGTCACCAATTCCAGAAAGTCCACTAAATGTCATTGGTTTAGCACCAAAATAGTTAACACCAAGTCTAGTAATTTCTGCAAGTCCACGAGTCATAAGAGCAGCCTTTGCATCATCACCATATTTTTTACCTACTAAAATACCTGCTGCAATTGCGATAACATTCTTTACAGCACCACCAACTTCAACCCCAATTAAATCATCGTTAGTGTAGAAACGAACATAATTATTAGAAAAAATTTCTTGAACACGCTTAGCATTTTCTTCATTTGTAGAAGCACAGGCGATAGCAGTAAGGTCTTTTTGAGCTACATTTTCTGCGTGACTTGGTCCAGAAATTGCCACAATTTTATCACTGTTTTCTGGATAAATTTCTTCAGTTAAAATTTCTGAAATCAACTTCTTACTGCCTGGCTCAATTCCTTTTGTAGCAGTTACTAATAAAGGTGTTGCTCCAGTTTTATCTAAAATTTGGCGCACATTTTTAGCAACGATTCTTACAGCTTTAGTTGGCAATACAAATAAAACAATTTCTGCACCCTCTAAAGCTTCTTCTAAATCACCAGTTGCTTTGGCATTTGGATTAAGTGACCAATCTTTCATGTAATGAGAATTAGTATGATGAGCATTAATTTCTTCATTAACACTCTCAATATTTCCATAAAGAGTCACATCATTGCCATTATCAGCAAGCATTGAACCAAGAACTGAACCCCATGAACCGTTACCTAAAACTGCAATTTTTGTCATTTTATTTCTATCTCAAACTTTCTAACTGAATTAATTAACTTCTTGTATATGGATACTTTAAGCCGCTTCCTTCAAGATACCACTTAGGCTTAACTACTTTTCGCCGGTAAATCCATAAACCAATTACCGCAAAAAATAATATTAAGCTAAGGGCCTGAGAAACACGAACTACTCCAAATATATATAAACTATCCGTTCTTAATCCTTCAACAAAGAACCGTACTGCCGAATACCATAACAAATAACTCATAAAAACTTCGCCTTGTTTAAAGAGATGTTTTTTATGACGTAAACTTAAAATCAAAATCAAACCAATCAAATTAAAAAATGATTCATACAAAAATGTAGGTTGATAATAAACCCCATTAATTTTCATTTGTTGGATGATAAATTCTGGCAAATGCAAACTTTGCAAAAAGTGCAAAGTTGTTGGACCACCATGAGCTTCTTGGTTAACAAAGTTACCCCAGCGTCCAATTACTTGAGCAGCCATTACACCCGGAGCAATAATATCTAACATTAAAAATGGGGGTAAGTTTCGTTTATGGCAAAATATCAATAAAACAAGTAATCCTGCAATTAATCCTCCATAAACTGCTATCCCACCATTCCAAATAGCTATTATTTGATCAGGGTGTTGCGAGTAATAATTCCATTCGAATATTACATAGTAGGCTCTTGCTCCCACATAACCTAATGGAACTGCCCACAATAATAAATCTATAAAATCATCACTAGCAATTTGTCTTTTTTTTCCTTCACTAATTGCCATCCAGGTTGCGACCATAATTGCAATGGCCATAATAATACCGTACCATTTAACGCTCAAGTTTCCTAGATGAAAAGCAATTGGATTTAAAACTAATTGCATTTATTTTTTCCCTTTTGCATCCTGCTTTGAGTTATCCGCAATCAAATTAACTAAATTATTATCAAATACCTTAGTTGCATCATATCCCATCTTCTTAGCACGGAAATTCATTGCTGCAACTTCAATAATACTTTCAATATTGCGACCTACTTTAACAGGAATAGTAATTTGTGGAATTTGAACATTACAAATTTCACGTGTATCTTCATTAAAACCTAATCGATCATAATTTTCATTATCTTTCCAATTAGCTAACTTAATTACTAATTGAATTTCTGTTCGATCTTTAACAGCACCAGCACCAAATAAATTCATTACATCAATAATACCTATTCCGCGAATTTCCATCAAGTGACGTAAAATTTTAGGTGCTTCTCCCATAACAGTGTCGTGATCTTTTTGATAAGCATCAACTCTATCATCGGCAATTAAACGATGTCCGCGATGTACTAAGCCCAAAGCTGTTTCAGACTTTCCGACACCAGATGCTCCAATAAGCATTACCCCCATACCCTTAATTTCAACAAGTACTCCATGAATACTAGTTCTTTTTGCTAAGCGTTCACGTAAATAATCTGTCAAAATGCTAGAAACATAGGTAGTTGATTCAGGAGATTGTAAAATTGGAATATCCGCTTTATCTGCTGCCTCTTTTAATTCTTCTGGAACTGGAAGAGAACGCGAAATCAAAAAACATGGAGTTTCATCAGTACACATTTTTGTAAAAACTCGCATTCGAGTTTCATGATCTAATCTCGCTGCATAGGAAATCTCAGTTCGACCCAAAAGCTGAATACGTTGTTTAGGATAAAAATCAAAATAACCTGTTAATTCCAAACCAGGACGATAAATATCTGAAACTGAAATTTCTTTTTCATCAACTACATGTTCACCTTGATAAACATGAATAATTTTATTATCACGAATTAATTTTTTTAATTGAACTGCTTCTACCATTTTTATGCCTCAATTATTTATCTACATCTTTAGTAGTCACATTACGTGCTTTTTTACGACCGGAGTTAGATTGTGTTTTATTAGTAAAATTACCATTTGAAGGCATATTATTCCCTTTTTTGGCTGATAATTTTAACAATAACCAAATAATACCCACTGCTACTGCCGCCACGGGAAGTAGCATAATAAATATATGAAATAAAGCAAACAGCATACTTAAAATTATTACTGCAACTAATACAAGAACAATAATTCCTGTTAAAGACATATTATCACCTACTCTGGATTTTCTTGTGCTAATAACCACTGCAAATATGCATAAATAAATGGATTTAACTTTCCATCCATTACACCACTTGTATCTGCGGTTTCATAGCCTGTACGTAAATCCTTAACCAAATTATAAGGATGAAAAACATATGACCGAATCTGTGAACCCCAACCTATTTCTTTTTGTTCACCTTTTAAGGCTTGTTTTTGCTTAAGTTTCTTTTCTTCTTCTAAATGAAACAGCTTCGCACGTAATTCATTCATTGCAGTTTCTCGGTTTTGCAGTTGAGATCTTTGAGCTTGTGAAGTTGTAACAATTCCTGTTGGTAGGTGGGTAATTCTTACCGCACTTGAAGTTTTATTAATATGCTGACCACCGGCACCACTTGAACGATACACATCTATACGCAAATCTTTTGGATCAATATCAACTTCAATACTATCATCAATTTCTGGAATGACTTCGACCGAAGCAAAAGAAGTATGTCTTCTTTTAGCGGAATCAAATGGTGAAATACGTACTAAACGATGAACACCATTTTCTGATTTGAGCATCCCATATGCATTTTTTCCGCTAATTCTGACGCTAACACTCTTTAATCCAGCTTCTTCACCAGGTTCATAATTATTGATTTCAAAATTTAATCCATTAGCATCACAATAGCGCTGATACATTCTAAAGAGCATCTGCCCCCAATCCATAGCTTCAGTACCACCGGCACCTGGGTGAATTTCCATTAATGCATTATGTCCATCATATTTTCCGGATAAAAGTAAGTCTAACTCATAATTGTGGAAATTCTCTTGCAAACTTTGCAAATTTTCTTCAACTTCAGTTTGCAATTCTGGATCCTCTTCCATACGTAATAACTCAAGAGCAGCAATTTCGTCATTGTAATCATTTTCAAGCTTCATAAATGAATCACGTTTTTCCTTAAGGAGATTATTTTCCGCAATTAATTTTTGAGCTTTTTCTTGATTATTCCAAAAATCTGGCTCCGCCATCTTTGCCTCATTAATTTCGATGCTTTCATTTATTGCATCTAAGTCAAAGAGACCCCCTAAAGTGATCTAGACGCTTATTTAATTCATCTAGCACACTTTGAATTTCACTAATTTCCATAAATTTCACCTTTTATTCTTTAAAAAAAGAGGAAGTTCTCCACCTCCTCTTTTGGCCTTAACGACTAAGATTTTGTCTAATTTCTGCCTTCATGAATAAGCGAGTTACATCAAATTCAATGTTAGAAACCATTTCTTCAAACATTCTATAACCAGAATCTTGATATTCAACAAGTGGATTAAGTTGTCCGTAGCCACGAAGCCCAATTGATTGACGTAATTGATCCATAGCATCAATATGATCAGTCCAACGATCATCAACAACACGTAAGATAACTACTTTTTCAAATTCAAGCATTTGGGACTTATCTGCTAAAGCCTTTTCCTTTTCTTCAAAGTTTGCTTCAACAATGTCATAGAGCTTTTTCTTCAATTCTTCAGGCGTAATCGTCTTAAAGTCAATCTTATCAGCTTCTTCTTCTGAAGTTAAACTAGAAATGATGAAGTCACGAAGTGAGTCTAGACGCCAGTCTTTTCTTTCACCTTGAGTAAACATTGCAATTTGACTATCAATAGTTCTATGAATCATTGGAATTAATACTGGTTTTAAAGTATCTTCCGATTCAATTACTTGCATACGTTCGCCGTAAATTATTTCACGTTGAATTCTCATAACATCATCATATTGAAGAGTTTGCTTACGTGTATCATAGTTATTACCTTCAACACGCTTTTGTGCTGATTCAACCTGACGAGTAATCAAGCGACTTTCAATAACTTTATCATCATCATTGTCTGATAAACGATCCAAGAAAGTCTTAACCCGATCTCCACCAAATCGTTTCATCAAATCATCTTCAAGCGAGAGATAGAATCTTGTATATCCAGGATCTCCTTGTCTACCAGAACGTCCACGAAGCTGGTTATCAATACGACGAGATTCATGACGTTCGGTCCCAATAACAGCTAATCCACCTAATTCTTTAACACCGGGTCCTAATTTAATATCAGTACCACGACCAGCCATGTTAGTAGCAATAGTTACAGCACCCTTTTGACCAGCATTCATGATAATCTGAGCTTCTTTTGCGTGATTTTTAGCATTCAACACAGCATGTGGAATTCCTTCTTCATCCAGCATATGGCTAAGTCTTTCAGAACTTTCAATAGCTACAGTACCAACTAAAACTGGTTGTCCTTTAGCATGACGTTCTTTGATTTCTTTAACAACAGCCTTAAACTTTGAATCAAGAGTTGGATAAAGAATATCCGGCATATCTTTTCTAGCGATTGGACGGTTAGTTGGAATAGTGATTACTTCCATGTTATAGATTTCACGGAATTCTTCTTCTTCAGTCTTACCTGTACCAGTCATACCAGCCAGCTTATTATACATTCTAAAGAAGTTCTGGTAAGTGATTGTTGCTTGTGTCTTAGATTCTTCTTGAATCTTTACACCTTCTTTTGCTTCAATAGCTTGGTGAAGACCATCAGAATAACGACGTCCTTCCATTACACGACCAGTAAAGGAGTCCACAATCATTACTTCGCCATCTTGAACAACATAATCAATATCTTTTAACATGATATAGTTAGCACGAAGAGCTTGGTCAATATGGTGAACTAACTTTTGATTTTCAACATCATACAAATTTTTAAGACCAAAATGTTCTTCAGCTTTAGCAATACCTGATCTAGTTAAAGCGATAGTCTTAGTTGGCCAGTCAATCTTGTAATCGCCAAAATCTTCATCGCTTTCTTCTTCATCATCACTTTTATCTTCAACTAAAGTTTTAACAAAACGATCAGCACGAATATATTCACTGTTTGCTTGCTCTGCTTGTCCAGAAATAATTAACGGTGTTCTAGCCTCATCAATTAAAATTGAGTCAACCTCATCGATAATTGCATAGTTAAGTGGACGTTGAACCATCTGCTCCTTATAAACTACCATGTTATCACGTAAATAATCAAAACCTAGTTCTGAATTTGTTGAATAAGTAACATCACAATTATAAGCTTCACGCTTTTCATCAGGTGACATAGAGTTAAGGTTAAGACCTACAGTAAGACCGAGCCATTTATAAAGCTGACCCATCTCTTCTTCGTCACGACTTGATAAGTATTCGTTAACAGTAACAACGTGTACACCCTTTTGCTCTAAAGCATTCAAATATACTGGCATAGTAGCCGTTAAAGTCTTACCTTCACCAGTCATCATTTCTGCAATATTACCAAAGTGAAGCGCAATACCACCTAAAATCTGAACGTGGAATGGGTAAAGCCCAAGGACACGTTTAGCCCCTTCTCTGGCAGTCGCAAACGCTTCTGGCAAAATATCATCTAAAGTTTCACCTTGTTGCAAACGTTCACGAAATTCTGGTGTTTTTGCTTTTAATTCATCATCAGAAAGCTTACTGTATTCATCTGATAATGCTTCTACTTTTTCTGCATATTTTTCAAATTTTTTCAGTTCTCTTTTATCAGCGTTATATAGTTTTTTTATTATGTTTGCCATTCAATCGATCCTTATATATCGTAAAGTCTAGAAATACAGATTAATTTTAACATGATTATTCCAAAATGGAAAATAAACCAGCAAAAGCCTCGCATAAATTTATGCGAGGCCTTCATATTCATTAGTTTGATTTTATTTTTATTCGTTAGTTTCAATTAAACCATAACGTCCATCGTTTCTACGGTAGACAATGCTTGTGCCATTAGTTTCTGCATCTTGAAATACAAAGAAATCATGTTCAAGCATATCCATTTGCAAAATTGCTTCTTCTGGATCCATCGGCTTTAAATCAACTTGCTTGTTACGAACGATATCAAATTCGTTTGGCTTCTTTTCTTCTTCCTCAGTAGTTTCAACGAAGAAATCTTGAAGACCCTTTTCACGGCTCTTTCTATTAACGCGAGTCTTGTACTTTCTAATTTGACGTTCAAGCTTTTCAGAAACAAAGTCGATACTGCGATACATATCATCCGTGGTTTCTTCTGCTCTTAAAACTAAGTATGGTAATGGAATAGTAACTTCAACTTTAGCAGTACGATCACGATAAACTTTCAAGTTAACATGAGCAATTACATCTTGATCAAGTTCAAAATACTTTTCAAGTTTATTTAAGCGCTTTTCAACATAGCTTCTTAAAGCATCAGTTACTTCGATATTTTCTCCACGAACATTGTACTTTAACATATAAGATTCTCCTTCCACCGATTGTACGGTTTTTTGTTTACATATTTATTATAGCAGAATATGTAAGCGTTTTACAATATTTTCCAACTTATTTATCGACAAATTGAAAAACTCTCAATTTGAGAATCCGGAAAGTGCTCCCATACCTTATCTCGAGCATGATAAAGCGTTCTTCCCGTAGTATAGATGTCATCCAGCAATACAATTTTCCTTATATTTAAATTTTCTCTGATTTGAACTTTTTTTGCAAGCAAAAAACCTTGGCCTGTTTTTAAGCGCTCTTGTTTGTTTTTTTCGCCCTGACTATCCAGTCCAGCCTCTTTAATTAAAAGTGGTGTTAAAGGCAAAATATCAGCATAAATTGCACTAATTGTATCAAACTGCCTTCTTTTTTGATGTTCTGGAGAAGTTGGTATTGGAACATATAAATCTGCCTTTAATTTTTTAAGTTCTTTTTTGCATAACTCTGCTAATACATCTTTCAATATATAATCTCCATAACGTTTATATTGGACCATTAAGTCATGAAAATACAAATTATAACGAAAGATAGCATGATTTTTTAATGTTTTACCATGATATTTTTTCTGCCAATACTCACAATCAGAGCATATACCTTCTTTTTCCAAATTTTTTGAACAAATTCTGCATTGAATTGATGATAATCGCTCAAACTTTGCTAAACAATGAGGACATAATTTAGTTTGAGTATAATTATTTAAAGAAAAAATCTTCAAATAAGATATTTCAGGCGCATAACTTTGTCCGCATAATAAACAAATCATTGATTCATTTTCCTTATCTGCTTCATAGCAGCTTTAATATTTTTAGTATATTTATGATAGCAATATAATACTAGTCCAGTTTTGTCATCTTTTGCTCTTCCCACGCGCCCAGCAATTTGAACCAAACTTGCACTGGTATAAATTTCGTCATCTGCTGCTACGATAATTACCCATACATGCTTAAAAGTTACCCCACGTTCTAAAATAGTAGTCGTAACTAATAATTGTAATTTATTCTCACGAAACTCCTGTACTTTTTCTAGTCTCCTTTTATCAGCTGCATGAACCCCATCCATCTTAACTTCTTGAAGTTGACTATTCTTTTTTAAAGCTTGTAAATATACTGGAATTTGTTCAACTCGTGGCACAAATAGCAAAAGCGGATGTCCATGTTTAATAACTGTAATAATTTCATTTAATAATTTTGGATGAATCTTATCTTTTTGCAAAAATGGTCGCAAAAACAATTTTTCTTTTGGTACTGGCAATAATCCTCCATGAAAACGTCTATTTAGTTTTAAGACTTCTAAATTTCCTTCCTTCACTTCTTTGAGTAAATCATCAGTTGGAGTTGCTGTTAAGTATACTCTCACACCAGACACTTTTATAGCATGTTTAGCAGCAAAGTGCAGTTGCCTATCGCCTGCATAAGGAAAAGAGTCAACCTCATCAATAATTAATAAATCGAAAGCTTGATAAAATTTTAATAATTGATGCGTAGTACAAATAGTCAATTGATCAAAACTTGCCTCATTAAATTCTCGTCCATGATATTTACCAATTTTTATTTTTTCAAAAGCTTGGCAAAATCTAGGATAAAGCTCATTTACCACATCAATTCTTGGTGTAGCAATACAAGCTCTCTTACCTAAACTCATACATTTTGCAATCAATTCAAATAACATCTCAGTTTTTCCTGCACCCGTTACTGCATGAACCAAACTATTCTTTTTTGATAAATAATTATTTACAAGATTAGTAGAAATATTTTGTTGTAAAGGAGTTAATGTGCCTTTCCAAGAAAGACCGCCATCTAGTATTTTTTTAAAATCTTTTTCTATTTGATAGCCAACTATTGTATCCCCTTCTACAATTCTGCCAATTCCAATACATTCTCTGCAATATAATTTTTGGTTAGGTAACTTTGCATAAACATTTGCACCGCAACGTTGGCAATAATTATTTTTTATTGCAGGAATTTTCATACAGCCATCAAATGTGCTAGAATCCTCTTGACTGGTTAGCCATTGGCGACCAATTAATGGTGTCAAATCTTGCATAATTTTTCACCTCATACTTTCACAATAATATTTACGTAAAAAGAGGCGAGTTCTTTGTCAGAAAAAGAAAATTTTTTAACTATTAAGGAAAACGGCAATCATGAAATTATTATCAAAAAGAGTAAATTTATCGCTAGTTTAGCTCGAGTAACATCTGTAGAAGAAGCTAATGAATTTATTCAAGAAATCTCAAAAAAATATCGCGATGCTAATCACAACACATTTGCTTATACTATCGGCCTTCATGATGACCAAGTAAAAGCCAGCGATAACGGCGAGCCTTCCGGAACAGCCGGTGTTCCTGAGCTTAAGGCTTTGCAATTGATGAATATTAAAAATGTTGTAGTAGTGGTTACCAGATATTTTGGAGGAATTAAACTTGGTGCAGGTGGCTTAATTCGCGCTTATTCTAATAGTGTGACTGAAGGAGTTCAAAAAATTGGCGTAGTAAAACGAGTTTTGCAACAAGAGCTAATTTTTTCAGTTGCATATAATCGTTTTGATGAAGTGGATCATTATTTAAAAGAAAATAAAGTATTTATTTCAAATACAGAATATGGTGTTGATGTAAAAATAAGCGTTTTTCTTGATGAAAGTGATGTAAGTCAATTTGAAGCTGATATTATTAATCTTTTATCAGGACAAGTGGAATTTAATAAAGGAGAAAAACGCTATAACGAAATTCCAGTTGAAAATACAAATTATCATGAACAATAAAAAATGGACCCATAAGGTCCATTTTTATTTATTATTTTTATGCTGCTTTAATTGATTAGGTTTTTCTTCTCCCAAATGCCAAACCTCAACTGTTGGGTCAACTTTGCTCTTTTTATTAATCATTTTTTGAATTATATGCATTAAAGGGTGATATCTCTCACCTAATAACCCAATTGACTCCACAAAGAGTTCCAAAGCAAATAATAATGCAACAATTAATGGCCAAATTCCCCAAGTTGGTGAAAGCAAAAATAAAAGTGAAATGAATGAAAATACCAACGATAATGCATAAATCGTTAAAACAGTTTGTCGATGAGTAAGTCCCATCTTCATTAATTGGTGATGAAGGTGATGCTTATCAGCTTGGGAAATTGGTTTTTTATTTAGCCAGCGGCGAATCATTGCGTACACGGTATCTGTAATTGGAACTCCTAGAATTATAATTGGTACAAGTAAAGAAATAAAAGTTACATTTTTTAGTCCTTTTAAAGACAATACCGCAATCATGAAACCAATAAAAAGCGCTCCAGTATCCCCTAAAAAAATCTTAGCTGGATGAAAATTATAAGGCAAAAATCCAAGTAAACATGCCGCCATCATGAAGCAAGCAATCGGAACATACAATTGATGAGTATGTAAAAAGAAATAACCAACTATTCCCATAGTTGTTAGTGAAATCATTGATACACCATCAGCAAGTCCATCTAAGCCATCAATTAGATTAACTGCATTAGTTAATGCCAAAATCCAAAAAATAGTTATCGGCAGACTCCACCACCCTAGCTGAATTTCTTTATGAACAAAAGGAACATTTAAAACATTCATCCTAATTCCAGCTAAAAAATAAATAATTAAAGATGCAATAAAAATCCCTATCATTTTTTGGCGAGGTTTAAGTTCCAATATATCATCAATCATCCCTGTTAATACAATAACGCTAGATGCCAATAATACTGAAAAAAGCTCATGCGTAGGAAACTGATCCCTTAATAAAACAAATGCCCCAATATTATAAGTTACAAAAATCCCTAAACCACCAATAGTAGGCATCGGTTTTTTATTAACTCTTCTTGCATTAGGATTATCAACTGCTCCAAGCACAAATGCTAAACGCCTAATAAAAGGCGTGATAGCCGCTTGAATGATAACTAAAAAGAATAATTCAACAATAATTTTAAACATATCTTGCTACTTTCTTTATAAATGCTAGCCTTAATTATACAAGTAGAGACAATTTTGCACAAATTCAAATTAAATAAAAAAGCTAGATCCATAAAGATCTAGCTTTTTTATTTTGCAACTGCAACTACACGTTTTTCACGAATCACAGTAATTTTAATATTACCTGGATAATCAAGTTCTTTTTCTACTTGATTTCTAATATCTCGTGCCAAAATCGTTGTGCGATCGTCTGAAATTTCATCAGGTTCAACCATAACTCGAACCTCACGTCCAGCTTGAATAGCATAGGCTTCCTTAACACCTTGATAGCTTTTAGCGATTTTTTCAAGTTCTGTTAAACGTCTAATATAATTTTCCAAACTCTCACTTCTAGCTCCTGGACGAGCAGAAGACAATGTATCTGCAGCAACAACTAGCTCTGCAATATACGACAATTTTGGTACATCTCCGTGGTGTGCAGCAATCGCATTAATAACCAAGTCAGGTTCATGATACTTTCTAGTTAATTCTACACCTATTTCTACGTGAGAACCTTCAATATCATGATCGATGGCTTTTCCAATATCGTGTAATAATCCCGCACGAACTGCTAATTTTTCATCTAAGCCAAGTTCTGCAGCCATAGTACCAGCAAGCTTACCAACTTCAATTGAGTGAGCAAGGACATTTTGACCATATGAAGTACGATACTTAAGTCGACCTAATACCTTAACTAATTCTGGATGCATCTTATGAATACCAAGTTCCATTAAGGCACTTTCACCAGCTTCGTAAATATCATCATTTACTTCTTTACGAGCTCGATCAACCATTTCTTCAATCCGAGCTGGATGAATTCGACCATCTTTAATCAAACGCTCCATTGCTCTTTTAGCAATTTCACGTCTAATCGGATCAAACCCGCTCAAGGTAACAACTTTTGGTGTATCATCGATAATTAAATCAATACCAGTAAGAGCCTCAAAAGATCGAATATTGCGTCCTTCACGACCAATAATTCTACCTTTCATTTCTTCATTTGGTAAATCTACTACCGAAACTGTTGTTTCAGCTACAGTATCTGCAGCGCTACTTTGAATAGCATCGACAATTACTTGATGAGCAAAATGATCAGCTTTAGCTTGAACTTCTTCATTGCTATTTCTAATCATTTCAGCACGTTCTTTAACAAGTTCATCTGATAAGTTGCTTAAAACTAATTCTTTAGCTTTCTCCTTATCAAGACTAGCAACTTCATAAAGTTTTTGCTTTCTCTTTTCAACTAATTCATCAGCATCACTTAGTTTTTGATCTAAGCTAGCTTTTTGCTGCTTTAGTTTGTCTTCTTTTTGTGTGAGTCCGGCTTCTCTTTCATCCAATAAAGAATTCTTATGATCTAACGTATCTTCACGCTGTTGAAGACGATTATGCTGACGAGCTATTTCATCACGCTTTACATTCAGTTCGTCTTCAGTTTTTTGTTTATAATCATGGATTTCTTCTTGGGCTTCAAGAATTTTTTCTTTTTTAGTATTCTCAGCAGCCTGCTTTATGGCTTCAGCGGCTTGCTTTTGCGCATTAACTTCTGCTTCAGCAGCAGCAACTTGTGATTTAGCATCTGCTAAGATGTGGGCAGCATCCTGTTGAGCGTTTTGAGCATTTTTCTCCCAAACGTTCTTTCTAATGCTATATCCAATACCAGAACCTACAACAATTGAAACAATAGCAACTAGGGCGGGAATCAAAATTGTATTTATCATGATTACTATCGCCTTTTTTTAGATTATTCACACCAACTTTAATAATAAAGAACCTGAAAGCACATGTCAATTAGCAAGAAAAAAACCTTGGAAATTTCTAACCAAGGTTTCTTAATTATTTTTTGTTATCTTTTTTTGCTTCTTCAGCTTCTTCACGTTTTTCCTTTACTTTTTCAGGATTTTCACGATCTTCAACTGCTTGCTCATCAATACCAAATTCTTGGCGAACACGAGTATTAACATCTTGATAAACGTCGGGATGATCTTCTAAGAACTTCTTAGCATTTTCTCGACCCTGACCAATTCTTTCAGTATTGTAAGAATACCAAGAGCCAGCCTTATCAATAATGTCCTTTTCAACAGCCATATCAAGAAGTTCCCCACTTTGGGAAATCCCATGTCCATACATAATATCAACTTCAGCAACTTTAAATGGAGGAGCAACCTTATTTTTAACAACCTTTAATTTTACACGATTACCAATTACATCTCCAGATTGCTTGATTTGTTCAGCACGGCGAACTTCTAATCTAATAGTTGAATAAAATTTAAGTGCGCGTCCACCTGGTGTAGTTTCAGGATTACCAAACATTACACCAACTTTTTCACGAATTTGATTAATAAATAATGCAATTGTCTTAGTCTTAGAAATAGTGCCTGAAAGCTTTCTAAGTGCTTGACTCATAAGACGGGCTTGAAGTCCAACATGAGCATCGCCCATATCACCATCAATTTCAGCACGAGGAACTAATGCAGCTACTGAGTCAACTACTACAATATCAATGGCTCCACTAGAAATTAATGTATCTGCAATTTCCAGTCCTTCTTCACCAGTATTAGGTTGAGATAAAATAAGGGAATCAATATCAACACCTAATGCTTCTGCATAAGCAGGATCCATCGCATTTTCGGCATCAATATAAGCTGCTGTTCCTCCACGCTTTTGAACTTCTGCAACAGCATGAAGAGCCACAGTAGTTTTACCAGAAGATTCTGGGCCATAAATTTCTACAATTCTTCCTCTAGGATAGCCACCTACCCCAATAGCGGCATCTAAAGCAAGTGATCCGGTAGGTACAGTAGAAATTTGAGTATCTGCTTTTTCGCCCATTCTCATAACTGCACCCTTACCAAAGTTCTTTTCAATTTTCTTAAGAGCTGCATCTAAAGCAGCTTTTTTCTCATCTTTGGCCAAAATTATCCCCCTCCTAAAAAATACATCTTAATAATTATACTTTGATTTACTATAATTTGGCAAGAAAAAAGCAAACTAGTGTTTTTTATTTTTCTTATCGTTTTTTAAATACGCATAAAAACTAATATTTTTTGTAAAAAAAGAAGCACTTTTTATAGCGCTTCCTTAAATCTTTTACATTGAACCTTTGAATACACTCCATGAACCACGGAAATAATCGATTCCTGAGTAAATAGCAAAAATTAATGCAATATAAAGTAATACTGTACCAATGTAATATGGATCACCAAGTAATAAGAAAATAATTGCAAGCATTTGTGCTGTTGTTTTAATTTTACCTGGCATTTTAGCAGCAATAACCTCTCCATCATTTTCAACTACAATCAAACGAAGGCCAGTTACAGCTAATTCACGACAAACAATGATAGCTACTACCCAAGCTGGAGCCAAATTTAAAGAAACCAAAAAGATAAATGCTGTCATCGTTAACATCTTATCGGCAAGTGGATCTGCAAACTTACCAAAGTTTGTCACCAAACCTCTTGCTCTAGCAATATGACCATCAAGCCAATCAGTTGCAGAAGCCACTGCAAATACTATCATTGCAATAACTTGAAGCCAGGAAACAGTTGTTCCTTGGACTACTCCTACAGGAGCAGTATAGCCACCCGTTGCACTTCTAAAAATAATCAATAACATGAAAACTGGAATCATAAAGATTCTGAACATAGTTAATTTATTAGGTAAATTCATTTAACTTTCTCCTGCTTTAGTTATTTCCACCATTGTTGGTATTGTTAGTGGTATTAGTGTTTTCAGTGTTGTTTGCATTATTAGTAGTTTCAGCACTGCTTGATTGAGTAGTAGATTGGCGAGTAGAACTTGATTGTGTTTGCTCTTGACGGCTACTTTGCGTAGGAGTACTTGATTGAGCATGAGTCTGTTCTTGATGACTGCTTTGATGAGTTTCAGTTTGAGACTGAGAACTTTGATGAGTCTGAGATTGCGTATTAGTAGAATGACTAGGGGTGGTATTAGTTGTAGTATTATTTTCAGTACTTTCACTTGAAGTAGTGGTTGAATTATTACTACTTGAGTGACGCTTTGCAGTCTTACCAATAAGCAAAGTAAGAGTCAAATTGCTACCCTTTTTAGTATATGGAATCTTCTTTCCACCAACAGTCACTTGAGAATCAGTATCATTACTCATAGTTACTACTACAGTATTTGCATCTTCTGGAATAGACATTGTGTGCTTTCCATTAGCAGCCAAAGTTTGAGACCATTGGCTATTGCCATTAACAGAAACTGATGCAGTAACAGTTTGATTACCAGCCTTAATTACTAACTTACGGTTACTCTTCAAACCAGTAATTCTAAACTCATCTTCACCTAAACGACTAACTTTAACACTGCTAGTTTTAACTGCAGGTTTAGTCTTTTTCTTTGAAGAAGAACTAGTTTGAGAAGAAACCGTCACATTATTACTTGCATTATCATTGCGTTGATTGCCAGATGATAAACGTGCATACAGTACATAAACAACTAAAATGGCTACAATAATTCCTAAGCCAATACCGATTTTAGGAAGATAGTTCTGCCATAAATCTTTTTTGTTATTAGTAGTTTCACGAACTTCTTCTTGTTTATTATCAATAGAATTTTCAACATATTCATCAGGCTTGGATTCTGGAACATCTTGATGATATTCACTAAGAAGTTCTTTTCCATCTAACCCAACAACCTGTGCATATTGTCTAATAAATGCTCTAACATAAAAATCGCCTGGAAGCTTATCAAATTCATCATTTTCAATAGCAGTAAGATATCTGCTTTGAATTTTCGTTGCCTTTTCAATATCTTGAATTGAAAGACCCTTTGCTTCTCTAGCACTACGTAATTTATCTCCAATATCTGCCATATTTACCTCTTCGAAATTTAGATTAACATAGTGAGTATACCACAAAATCTATTTTAAGACTTGCTTATATCAACCAGCCACCGCTTACATAGATAGTTTGTCCTGTTAAATAGCCACTATTTTTATTAAGCAAAGCATTTACCCAATATGCGACATCTTCACTTTTTGCTAAACGGTTGGCAGGTATTTCATCCTTAACCTCTTGCATTACTTCTTTAGAAAACATTGCATTCATTGGTGTATCAACTGCTCCAGGTGCGACAACATTCACAGTCATTTTTGTTGAAGCAACTTCTCTTGCATAAGCTTGGCTAAATCGACTCAAAGCAGCTTTAGTTGAGCTATAGACACTTTCCATAGCGCTGCCTTGGCCTCCATATACTGATCCCAAAAATACAATTCTACTATATTCTTGACGTATTAAAACAGTTTCTAATAAATGTGTCAGCTTGAGTGGGGTTGTTAAATTAACTTGAATAATTTTCTGAATAGTTTTTAAACTTTGACTGCCTAAAAAATTATAATCAGTTATTCCATGTGCAAAAACTGCCGCATTAACAGGCAATAAATTATTAACAAATTTTTTTAATTCTGTATCTTGAGCCAAGAAATCCAATTTAATTGGCATAAAATCTTGTTTAGGATATTTTTTCATTAAACTATGGCTTAAATTTACTGCCTTTTCCCAATTCTGACTACAATGAACGTATAATGACCAACCATTTTTAGCTAGTTCATTACAAATCCCTTGACCAATCCCGCCAGTCGCACCAAAAATAATTGCCCGCTTCATTATTGCTCACCTACAGCTTTTAAATATGCAGAGCAAAATTCAGCATCTTTCATTAATTCATGACAATTTTTAGCATAATTATCAAAACTCATAGTTTGTAAAATTCTTCCATTTTTGAAAAAATCTTCATTATCTAAGCTTTCTTCTGCCAATTCAATTGCTAAATAAGAAAGATTATCTAAACTGCGAGCACTTTGAGCTTGCCACTCTTTTTTTTGCAATTCAAAAATTTGACTAGCAAATCTTAATTCATTCTCATCAAGTTCCTTTTGAAGTTGTTTTTGAATTTCTAAAATTAGTTTCTGGGCATCCTCACTAATTCCAAAAATAGTAATGAAATCGCCTTGTCTAGTATAATTTACTGACATTTGAAGAGGAGTAGAAATTAAATTTTTATTTCTCATTTCTTCAAACCAAGGAGTCATTACACTTAATCTTGATTCTAACATTATTTCAAGTAATGTTTGAGCCAAATCCTTACTTGCTAACACTTTCTTAAAGTTTTTCAAACGGATACCGATACCAAATATATTAGAGTTACCATTTCCCTCTAAAACATAACTCTTCATATTTCCTAAAGGATGAGAAACTGTTTCAATATTTTGAGAGTCTTTAAAATACTTTTTCTGCAACTTATTAACTGTCTGCTTAATAGTTTTTACTTGATTATCTGAAAAGTCGCCACAAGCAATAAATCGCATATTAGAGGCAAAATAATTTTTCTCATAGGTTTCAGTTAAAGTTTTCGCAGTTATCGCTGAAATCGATTCTTTAGTTCCTGCTACATCTATTCCTAAGTTAGAGTCACCGAACATTGATTTCATAATAGCATTTCCAACGCTCCAATTAGGCTCGTTTTGATACATTGCCAGTTCTTGCTGAATAATCGGTTTTTCTTTTTGAACATTTTCTTTAGTAAAATGAGAGTCCCCAACTAATTCAAATAGTAGTTCAACTAGCTTCTTAGTATTTTTAACACCAATACAATAAAACATTGTCTCGTTAAATGAAGTAAAAGCATTTACATCCGCGCCAATGTCTTCAAATCTTTGCGAAATATCCCCCTCTTTTTTAGCAAATAATTTATGCTCTAAAAAATGGGCACTTCCAGCTAATTTTTGTTTATCACTACTACCGAAATCAACTATTATACCAAAGAACTTTTGATTAAAGTGTGGCTTTAAAACGATTTCAGATTTAAAATCTGAGTCATATTCATGTTTAATTATTTTTGGTGATATCATTTCAACACATAACTTTCATTAAGAGATAATTTTTTCGTAAAATCAATCAAACTTTTAGTGGTTGTTTGAGTTATTAATTTTGAAAAATCAATATCTGAATAAGATACAAATAAAGACTTTTTCAAAATTTCAGCCAAGTAAAAACTTTCCTGATCTTCACGAATCAAACGAAGATTACGAATAGATTTCTTAGCTTTAGCAAACAAATCACTATCTATTTCGCCATTCTTAACCTTTTCAATTTCTTCATTAATAATTTTTTTAGCCGCATCAACAAGTGTCGGATCAAGCCCCGCATTAATTAAAAACAAAGAGTTATTTGCATAATTATTTGCATCAACAGCATAAGCAGCACCTAATTCTTCACGAATTTTTGTAAATAATTTTGAAGATTGGTCTCCTGCCAAATATTGTACTAAAACTAATCCAGCAGCCTGCTCTTTAAACGTCATACTTTTATCATGGAAGCCATACCCCATATAAAGCTGCGCTTGAATATTTCCTTGATTTTCAACTTTATCAATTACATCTTTAGGAGCTGGAATTTGATTATTAATGCTCCAAAATTCATCAAGTAGACCTGCAAAGTTAAAACCTTTTTCAGCTAATTTACTTACAAACTTCTTATCTCGAGCCATTCCAGAAATAAGTGCTGGAGCTTGATGCAAATTTTGAGCATATTTTTTAATTGAATCTAAATCTGCATTTTCAATTTCTTCAATTGGTCCCATAAAACTATTTGCATAGTCAGGGTTATCTTTATACCATAAACGGAAGAAATTATCTAAAGCTCGATTAGCCGGACTTTCCATCAATTCACGATAGCTGTCTGTTAACTGTTTTTTGCTGAAATCTAATAGTTCCTGATCAAATGATGGATGTTGAATAATGTCAGTTAAGATCTTTATAATTCGTTCATAATTATAATCAGGATCCAAAATCTCACGCGGTTCAATAAAATTAGCAATATAGCTTAAAACAAGTTTATTACCATATAATTGCGGAACTACTGCAAAGTCCAAATCATATAAATCTGCAAGTATAACTTGTTGAGCGCTTAAAGTTGGATAACTTGCACTAGCGTTCATCTGCATTCTTGCAAGTAAACTTGCATATGCTAAATTATGCCCTGTAAGAGGCATTCTTACTGAAAAAACTAAAGCCGCTGTTGAAAACTTTTCATTTTTTATAATAATTGGACTATCTTCATTTAAAGAAGAATCAGACAGATCATTAAGTATGTCTGTCACATCTTTATTATTTAACATCTATTTTCCTTCTTCATCTTTAATTGGAGGAAGCAAAACTTCGCGTGGCTTTGACCCTTCAGAAGGACCAACTATCCCCTTTGCTTCCATCTCATCAACAATTCTTGCTGCCCGATTATAACCAATTCTAAATCGTCTTTGCAACATTGAAACACTTGCACTTTGCTGACGTCGAACTAAATCTACAGCTTTTGGATAAAGCTCATCTTCTGGGTCATCTTCATTTTCACTTGAATTATCAGTGCTATTTTGAGGAATCATTGCTTCATCATATTTGGCTTGCTGCTGCTCCTTTACCCATGAAATAACTTTTTCTACTTCATGACTAGCAATATAAGCCCCTTGAATACGTTCAGGCTTAGAAGCACCAATCGGCATATAGAGCATATCTCCTCGCCCTAAAAGCTTTTCAGCACCTGTTTGATCTAAGATAGTTCTAGAATCTACTCCACTTGAAACTGCAAAAGAAATCCGAGATGGAACATTGGCTTTAATTAATCCCGTAATAACATCCACACTTGGACGCTGAGTAGCTAAAATCATATGAATACCAGCAGCTCTTGCCATTTGGCCTAAACGCACAATAGCTCCTTCTACATCATGACCACCAACCATCATTAAGTCACTGAGTTCGTCTACAACTACTAAAATATATGGAAGCTTTTTCATAGCTGGTTTAGATTTATCTTGATTATTTTGCTCTACCTTTTGATTATATTCTCCCATATTCCGAGCACCGCTAGCAGCAAACAATTTATATCTGCGTTCCATTTCTTTCACAACTTTATGAAGTGATTTTGAAGCTAGCTTTGCATCAGTCACAACTGGAATAAGCAAATGAGGTACATTATTATAAACAGATAACTCAACCATTTTAGGATCAATTAAAACTAATTTTATTTCTTCTGGACGAGCCTTCATTAAAATACTAGTCAAAATAGTATTAATCGCTACTGACTTACCAGATCCAGTTGATCCAGCAATTAACAAGTGAGGCATTTTAGCTAAATTAGCTGAAATTGTAGCTCCAGCAACATCTTTGCCAAGAGGAACTTCCATAATATCTTTCTTAGCTTGGTCATCTTGATGTTCCATAACATCTTTAAACGAAACAACTGAAGTAGTTTTATTAGGAACTTCGATTCCAATATATGGCTTACCTGGAATTGGCGCTTCAATTCTAATATCTTTTGCAGCCAAAGCTAATGCTAAATCATCAGATAAGTTGACTATCCGACTTACTTTAACCCCTACTGCAGGCTGAACTTCATATCTAGTGATGGTTGGACCTAAAATAGCCTTTTTAATGATTACATCAACCCCAAAACTTTTAAAAGTTGCTTGCAAGGTTTGAGTATTCTTTTTAATTAGATCTCTATCAGCACTTTGATCCATATTTTTAATTGGGTCAAGCAAAGTAAGAGGGGGTTTTTTATAAGTTGGATTGATTATTGGTGCAGATGTTTTTGTAGAATCATGTTTTACTTGAGATAAGTTTTGTTTTAACTTTTTATCTTCATCTTCAAAAGCATGCGATTTTGGCAAAATACTTGGCTGATATTGCTTTTCAGGTTCAACTTTAGTTTCCTTTTTCGAACTATTTTCTGAGATTAGCCTTTCATTGATCTCTTCAACTGGCTCAGGCATCTGAATTTCAGGCTCTGGTATTGAATCATCTTTTAAATTTGGCTCCATCTCTGGCTCTGATTTTGAAGAAGAAATTTTAGTATCCTTCATTTCATCTTGATTTTCAAAGTCATCGGTATTCGGAAAAATAATATCAGTTTGATCCAATGGATCCTTAAATTGACGCGATGAATTTTCTGTTTTTACTTGCTTGCGTTTTAACTGTTCTTCACGCATTTCTGCATACTTTGTTTTAATTTTTGGTGCAATATCTTTATTTTTTTCAATAAATGCCTGCCCAATTTTTTGAACTTCTTCAACAATCGTTCTAAATTTAATATCAAAGAACATCATTATTCCAATCGGGACTAAGCAAACAGCAATTACTCTAATTCCAATTTGACCTAATAACGGATAAAAAATTTGAAAACCTACTGTTCCTATTAAGCCACCCCCAACAGACTCCGTGATTGCTGCTCTATTAAACTCACTTCCCATTGCTGTCCAAAAAGCATTAAGAAACCCAGTATTAACAGCTTCTTGATTAAAGAACATACTACTTTGAATCATTAAAACTCCAAAGATTGCAATAATAAGTCCAATAATCCGTTTAACTTTCAAATGAGGAGGTTGATTATATATCAACATCACTAATCCAAACAAAGCAATTAATGCACTAGCTAACAAATATGAATTGCCAAAAAAAATCCGCACTAAATTAGCAACCTGTTTACCTAGCATCCCTACTCGAGTAATTGCCAAAATCGCTACTAAAATCCCAACAATTCCAACAACTGCCCAAGATAAGTCTTCTTGCTTAGTTTTAGCACGCTTAGTGGTGTTCTTTTTAGTAACTTTTCTTTTTTTCTTAGGCATAAACTCAATCACCTAATCAAAATTTGCTTGAAAATTCAAATTAACTGGCTTATCTAATGCAACTTGCGTTACTTCATAAGTTAAAGTTTCAATATATTCAACTAAAGGTCGAGATAAAATCTTATAGTCATTTGTTGCAAGATCATCGCCTTTGCCATGATAACCCTTTAATTGAACAATTTGCGTAATTAAGCCACTAACTGTAAACTCTCCTGGAGCTGGCGCCACTTCAAAAACCACTCCAATTTCATAATATGCACCTTCTCTTGGATCAGCTTCAGTAGAACCATCTTCTAATTTTCTGTTTACTTTTTTAATCGCTACATTCACTTCATTTTGAACTTCAGCTTCATCATTCATATCGTAGTGAAAACCGCGTACAATGACTGGAGTAATTTTTTCAAAATCCATCTATTATTCTTCTCCTAAATCTCTTTCATATCTTTGAGGACGATTATAATCATCCTTCAATTTATCATTATCATAGTGATGCGCTTTTTCCATATTTGGAAAGCCTTGCTGTCTAAGCGCTTCTAAAAGTACCATCGCTACAGAATTTGATAAATTGTAGCAGCGAATATTATCAGACATGGGAATGCGTAAATTACGATCATAATACTCACGCATAAATGTTTCTGGTAAACCAGTAGTTTCTTTTCCAAAAACAAAATAGTAGTCTTTATCAGGATCTGTGTAATCAACATCAACATAATTTTTAGATGAAAATTTTGAAATCAAGTACATCTCATCATTTGGACCTAAAGTCTTCAAAAATGCCTCTAAGTCATCATGTCTTCTTACATCTACTTTATCCCAATAATCAAGACCTGCTCGTTTCATTTTCTTATTGTCAAGCTGAAAACCTAACGGCTCAATCAAATCAAGAACAGTATTAGTTCCTGCACAAGTTCTTGCAATATTTCCAGTATTAGCTGGCATAAGTGGTTCGTAAAGAACAACATGGTTTGTCATAATTTTTTCTCCTAACCAAAAAACGTGGTCAAACTAAACCACGTTTTTTTATTTTTTAGTATTATCTGTTAAATTTTTGTCTACTTCCGATTCTCCCGTGGTCGAAGAAGCAGTAGCTATATCGTCAAAAACTTCAGATTCTCTTCGATAATAATTGTACACGCGAGAGACAATAATCTTCAAGACTGCATAAATAGGAATTCCAAAAATCACACCCCAAAGTCCCCAAACAGAACTTGCTCCAATCAAAAGCAAAATTGTTGTAATTGGGTGCATCTCCATTTTACTTCCCATAACTAAAGGACTCACAAAACGAGATTCGATAGTTTGTTCAATTGCAAATACAACTAAAACTTTAATTATCATAGAACCTGGAGTCATAACTGCAACCACTAAAACTGGAATAAATGCAATAAATGTTCCAAAATACGGAATCAAGTTCATAAATCCAGCTAAGATTGCAAAGGCAGTTCCATAAGGCAATCCTATTACATTATAACCAATTGCAAACATTACGCCTACCCAAAATGCAACTGTAATTTGACCACGAATATATGATGCCAAAGCGTAATTAATATCATGTAAAAGTTGGCTAAAACTTTCTTGCCATCTTTGCGGAACAAACTTTGTAATATATGGTCTTAATTGATGACCGTCTTTTAGCATAAAGAACAAAATAAATGGTGCTGTAAGAAGCGTCATTCCAATCATAGTAACAATACTTACAGCTGATGAAATATTTCCAATAGCAGTATTAAAAGTATTCTGCCATGACTTAAACATCGTATTTTCTGTATTATCAATCATTGATTGAAGATTACCCTTTACACTATGAAGCCGAGGATCTTTTAAAGCCTTTTGTGTTACATTTACAGCATCATCCCAAATATGAGGCCAATTTTTAATCAAAGAATTGATTTGCCCTTGAACAATTGGAATTAATGTATTGATTATCCAAATAAGTGCTACTACTACAATTATAAACAATCCAACAATAGTTAAAGCTCGAGGAACTTTAAACTTTTTCTCTAAAAAATCAACCACTGGATTCATTATATAGAACTGAATAATTGCTAATAATAGTGGCGGAAAAATAGCACTAAAGAATACCCATGCAGGGTTTAAAACAAAAGATATCTTATTGAACACCCAAATTATTAGGAAGAACAATAAGATATTGAATAATATAACACTAAAACGATTGTTTAAGAACCATTTTTCAAAAACAGTTTGTCTTTTATGTCTTTTCTTTTCCATGGACCATCCTATTTAAATGTGTTCATAAACAATCTCATCGCCAACTTTAAAATTAGGAAGTGGCTGTTGAACATCAGGATCAAAGTAAACCGCATTAGCAAGGGGAGCTTTTGGTACTGGACGCTTAAAGAACAGTGTTGCGTGACCTAAAGCTTTCATATTGCTTTCTACCATTGGTCCAACAAAGTTTGCTACATAAGTTTGACCATCAATTGTGATAGTATCGCCCTTTTTAAAAACAAAAGTATTAATTGGAGTTGAGGCATCAAATTTTTGGATTACAGAAACATCTTCTAAATCCTTGTTAGCACCTTCACCAAATAAAATTACCATACCGTCTTTAGAATCAACGGCTTTTTTACCGATTTTTTTAATAGTTGATATCCATTTCATAGTAATCGCTCCTTTACTTAAAATTGTAGCATATCTGAAAACGCTAAACTAATATTATTGGTTATTTTTTAATAATTACTAATTTTTTGGATAATTATGCATGTTATACTTGAATTATTCAATGTGTTTATGGAGGTTCATAATGAAGATATTAATCGGTGGATATACAAAACATACCTCAAAAGGAATTTACGAATTAGATTTTTTAAATAGCAACGATAAGGCACAATTAACAAGTGCTAAAAACATTATCGAAATAGGTGGACCAACCTATTTTCAAAAAGATGGTAATTTGATTTTTGCAATCAATAACAGCGGAGAAAAAGGAGGTATTAGTTCATTTAAAAAAGAAAATGATCACTATCAAAAAGTAGATGATTACTTAACTGTAGGTGCTTCACCAGCTTATATTGGAATTAATCCAGAAAAACATTTGCTTTATACGGCTAATTATCATACCGCAGTTTTATCTATATTTTCATATGATAATGATGGTAAATTAACTTTATTAGATAGTATCACTCACAAAGTCGAACATTTAGGTCCTCGTCCTGAACAAACAGATGGACCTCACCCACACTTTTTTGATGAAACTCCTGAAGGCAATCTTGTTAGTTGTGATTTAGGTAACGATAGCGTTGATTTTTATCGTTTTAAAGACAATCACCTTGAACATCTTGCTCAATATAAAAATGAAAGCGGCTTCGGAAGTCGTCATATTGTTTTTTCAAAAGATGGAAATTATTTTTATGTAGTAGGTGAACTTTCCAGTAAAGTTAACGTGGTCAAATTTAATGAAAAGAATTGGTCATTTGAAAGTATTGCTACTTATTCAACTATTCCTGAAGACTGGAATAGCCACAATGGAGCAGCGGCGATTCGAATTTCTAAAGATGGAAAATTCATTTATGTTTCTAATCGTGGCAATGATTCAATTGCTGTTTTTGCAGTTCAAGAAGATCACACTTTAAAACTAATTCAACGAATTTCAGTTTTTGGAGAGTTTCCTCGTGACTTTAATTGGGACGAAAATGAACAATATGTAGTTGTCGCAAATCAAAATACTAATAACGCAACTCTTTATAGCAGAAATAATATTAGCGGAAGTTTAACTCCCCTTCAAAAAGATATCAATGTACCAGAAGGAACTCGCGTTTTATTTGAAAACTAATTTTATCAACTAAAAGCTATGACATACTAGTCATAGCTTTTTTTCTACGCTAAAATGAATATAACAAATAAAACTAAAAGGAGGCGGATTTATTGAAAGATAAAAAATCAATTAGAATAATTTTATTTATAATTGGTATAATTCTAGGTCTCTTAGTTTTATATAAATTATATTTGAGCTACTTACCTGAATTAAAACTATTGATTCATTTTAATAATCATAACGAGGAGCTTCTTATTAAAATGGTTCGTAGCCACGGAATTGAAGATGTTGCATTTTTATTTATTTTGAATGTGGTTTGTGTAGCAATTCCTGGATTATCTAACGGCATTTTTTGTGTACTTAACGGTATTCTTTATGGTCCTGAGGCAGGATTTGCAATTAATTGGGTAGGGGATATTTTAGGTCAAATTATATTAATGCTCCTACTTCAAAAACTATATAACCCTGACAAATTTAAGCATAGCAAAATTTATAAAATAATTACTACCTCTGATTTTAAACAAGTAGTTTTAACAATTGGCTACATGATTCCTTTTATTCCTAGCGCTACTGTTGCATATGCAAATTTACTAATTAATAAAAACAATAAAAAGCGTATTCTTCCAATTGCTATTGGAACAATTCCTTTCGCATATCTCTATGCTTATGGAGGAGATTCAATTTTACGGCTTAACGGTTCGAGATTAATTAAAGCTGTGATTGCTATCGTTGCAATTATTGTTATTGCAGGAATCATAGTATTGATTACTAGAAAAATCAAAAAACATACAAAAAATGTCTGAAACTTATAGTGTCTCAGACATTTTTTGTATTTAAATTAAATGAGCTTCTTTAAGAAGTTCGGCAACCCAAGTTCGTTTAATCTTGTTTAGTCCACTTCTTACCGCTAATTTTTCAGGTAATGGCATTTCCTGATCAACCAACTTCTCTTTATCTGACATATAATACATTGCACGCAAAAGTTGTCGAATATCAAAGATCGAATCAAAGACTTCAGGAACTCCACGGTCCACGTTTAATAGAGTATATACAGCCTCCATAGCGGTTCTAACTGAATATTCAGTAGTAAATACAGTATCACGAGTTGGACTTTCAGCAAAGTTTCCGATAAATGCTAAGTTAACTGAATTGTCAGGTACAACTGCTGGACGATCTCCAGCCTTTCTTGGCATGAAGTAGCTAGTAATATAAGGCATGTAAACAGGAACTGTATTCATGTTCTCTTCACTGGCAGCTTCTTTAATCTCAGATTCTGGAACACCTAAATGATAGAGCATTTCTTCACAAATTTCTTGTCCCGTACAATCTTCAACTTTCTTTTGGATATAATTCCCCTTAACATCAGAATAAAGCGCATAAATCCAAATTACAATTTCATTTGGTTTTTGACTCTTAAAGTGAGGCTGACGATGAATAGTAAAACTCAACCCCCAATTTGAGTCAGTAACAGTAATAATACCACCTGTATTTACTCGCCCATCATAAAGGCTGCGCTTAGTTAATCGTTCAAAATAAGGAGCATACTTTTTATTCTTCATGGTAGTAGTAGCTGAAACAAACCAACTACGTGCAGGAATATTTTCACAGAAAACATCTGGATGACCAAAGCTGCTATCTTGTTTAGCTAAATTTTCCCATAATTTCCAAGAGCCACCCTTTTTATGAGTAATTTTGGCTGGCGTAGTTTGATTACCATAAGTTGAACTTTCAGTAATTGAACCATTGGTTACAAAAACAATATCATTTGCAGTTAAAGGAATCTCAGTATCTTTTCCATGTTGCTTAAGAATAATTTTTTTAGCAATCTTTTTATCGCCATCATGATCGACAATTACATTTTCAACATGGCTATCATATTCAATCTTTACACCATGATCCTTTAAATATGCTAAAACAGGCTTAACCATTGATTCATATTGATTATACTTATTAAACTTCAAAGCGGTAAAATCAGGTAATCCATCAATATGGTGAATAAATCTCATACAGTAGCGTCTCATTTCAGCAAGTGAGTGCCATTTTTCAAAAGCAAACATTGTTGACCAATAAATCCAGAAATTAGTCTTGAAAAAGCCCTCACTGAAGAATTCTTCAATCGTCTTATCCCCCAATTCATTTTCAGGAGTCATAACTAATTTAACAATTTCCTTGCTGTACTTTCCTAATCCATAAGTTCCATCTGTTGGCACGCGATTGCCACGTTTATAAATTAATCGGCAGTTAGAAGAATTTGGATCTTTTTTATCAAGCCAATAATATTCATCTAGATAACTTGCTCCTGGCACTTCTAAACTAGGAATAGAGCGATACATGTCCCATAAACATTCAAAGTGGTTTTCCATTTCACGACCACCACGAACCACAAAACCTGCATTTGGTCGGTCAGTCCCATCAAGAGAGCCACCTGCAACTGGTAGTTCTTCTAAGATATGAATTCTTTCTCCTTTCATCTTAGCATCCCTTATCAAAAATACTGCTGCAGCAAGCCCTGCTAAACCACTTCCAATAATGTAAGCTGATTTATTATCAACTCCTGCTGGTTTTTGAGCATCAGCAAAAGCTTCATAGTTTCCATTTGAATAATACATAAGTAGTCCTCTTCTCTGTATAAGTATAGTTTTTTACTTCTTACTTATATTTTATTGGAAACACTTTCACAATTCAACAATTCATATCTAAAAACATATATCTTTACTAAAAAATAAAGACTAGTTTAAACTAGTCCAAAGTTCTTTCATATCATTAGGATCATCAATTCTTATCTCAACAATTTTATTTGTAAATGGATCTGGAAATTTCAAATAAAAACAATTCAATGCCTGCCGACTAAAACTATCTTGTGCACCATATAACTCGTCTCCATATAATATATGCCCGATTGACTGCATATGAACTCTGATTTGATGAGTCCTTCCTGTGAATAGTCTTAACTCTACTAAACTAGCATTTTGTTTCTGTTTCAAAACTTGATAAGCAGTTTGGGCAGCTTTTCCATTAGATAGGACAGCTCTTTTTACACCATTTCCCTTCTTACCAATTGGTTTATCAACTATTCCTATATTGTTTTTAAACTTGCCATGAACAATTGCATGATATTTTTTAACAAATAAATCTTTATCATACTTGCTAAAACGAGCATGAGCTACCGCATTTTTTCCTACAAGCACTAATCCAGATGTATTTCGATCAAGGCGCGTAATAACATGAGGTTTGGCATCTTCGTTTTTTATTTGAAAGTAACCCATTAACCGATTAACTACAGCATCTGAATCTTCATAACGAGATGGAATAGAGAGTACTCCGGCTGGTTTATTGACTATTATATAGTTCTTAGTTTCTTTAACAATTTCAATTGGATTATTTGAAGGTTTTAACCAAGGATTTTCTTTTTCTTGTCCCGTAATAAAAAACACTTCATCGCCTTGATTTAAATTAAAACTTGTATATCTTCGTTTATGGTTTACTAAAATCATGCCACCGTGATGTTTAGATTTATTGATAGCCTGTTTTGAAAAACCGTTTTTCATTAAAAAAGAGCCCAATTTTTTTGGGTCCTTTTCTTTTACAATTAGTTTAAATACTGTCATCATTTTCACCAATAAATGAATTCTGTACTCGATTCCAAAAATTATGATGACCAAAACGGTCAAATTGAATCGAATGATTTGAAATTTTATATACTATTTTTTTAGCATTGCGCACATCGAGCCTTTCTCCATCTATTGTCATTACGAAATGATCTGAATTTGGTACAATCGTAATCCATTGATCAGGAGCAATAACAATTGGAGCGGAAAGGGTTCTAAAAACACGGTTATTAATGGATGCAATCTCTGTCATTTGAAGAGCTTTAAGGCCTGGATGAATGACTGCTCCTCCTAAAGATTTGCTATATGCAGTTGAACCTGTAGGAGTAGAAACACATAAGCCATCCCCACGAAAATTTTCAAATAATTGATCATCAATATATACATTAGCCTCTAAAGTATGCGAAACTCTCTTAACAGCAGATTCATTAAGAGCTAAATAACGTTTCTTTTCACCACACTCTGTAATCAAATCTACTTCAAGGAGCGGATATTTAGCTGATTCTGGTTTACGAAGTAATAATGCATCTACCATTTTATTCAAATCATAACTGCGCCAATCTGTATAAAAACCTAAGTGTCCAGTATGGACTCCAATAAAGCGAATTGAATCAACTTGATTTTCATAACGGTGAAAAGCATTGATTAAAGTACCATCTCCACCTACAGTAATTACTACATCAGGATATTTTGCATCAAAAACCACGTTTTTTTCTTGAAGTAATTTTTTTAATTTCTTCGCAACTTCAAGTGTATTTTTATTATTATTATGCGCAATTGTTACTCTCATAGTTTTTCCTTACCCTTATTTTTTGTAAAAATTTTCTGCGCTTCTTGCACTTCTCCCTTGATTGAAGACATTTCTTCATCTAATTTATATGCAGCTTCTGCAGTTGATTTAAGTCTTTTAGAAATATCATCAGGATAAGAGCCTTGATATTTATAGTTAAGAGTATGTTCTACTGTAGCCCAAAAATTCATCGCTAAAGTTCTAAGCTGAATTTCAGCAATTAAAGTTTTAGGTCCTTCTGGTAAATACACCGTATAAGAAATCACCATATGATATGAACGATAGCCCGAAGGTTTGGCATTTTGAATATAGTCACGTTCTTCAACTACTTCCATATCTTCACGCTGGTGAATCATGTCTACAACTTTATAAATATCATCGACAAATTGTGTAACTATTCTTATCCCTGCTATATCTTGCATATCAGTTTCAATAACATCAGGACTAATTACACGTCTTTGCATTTTTTCTTTAATTGAATCTACTGTCTTAACTCGACCAATCACAAATTCAATCGGTGAATGCTCTCCTTTGGTTAAAAAACCTTGTCTAAGTGAGCGAAATTTTACTTTAAGTTCTCGTACTGCCTCATTATAAGGCCATAAAAAGTTATCCCATTCAATGTTCATAGAGAAAATTTTCCTTTCGTTGAACCAAACACATTCATTTTAACATATAATAATAATATACAGACTGGAGGACTCACAAATGTCGAAAAATCGTGAAATTGAATCTAAAACTATTTTAACCGAAGATATTTTTAATAAGTTAGTTAATGCATTTTTTAATAAGGAAGATTTTGTTCAAACCAATTATTATTTTGATAGTCTAAATCATTCGTTAAAAAGCAATAACATTGCAGGAAGAATTCGTATTTTTTCAGATAAGGCTGAACAAACCTTAAAAGTACCTGAAAAAAATCCTCTCCAAGTCAAATTTCATGAAGTAATTGAAATAAATGATAAACTAGAAGTACGGGATGCAAAGTCCTTAGTTAAGCAAGCAGAAGCTGGTAAAGCAATTAAATTTACGGGCAGCGTCGGTGCTTATTTATCTAAGAATTTTACAGACCAAATATTCTTGCTTCAAACCTGGAGTAAAACTCACCGCAGGCTTTTAAATGGTCCGCAAAATTGCGAATTAACCTTAGATAAAACGACATATCCTGATGGATATAGCGATTATGAGCTTGAAATTGAAAACTCAAATCCCGCTCTAATCAAAAAAGTTTTAATTCAGTTGGAAAAAGAGTATCATTTCAAGCAAGCAGCAAATCGCACCAATCAAAGTAAAATTGGTCGCGCTTTTGCCCATAAGAAATAGAAATAGATATAGAAATAGAATAGAAAAGCATATTTTTTGTTTCTAAATTTGTTGTTTGCTAAAGTAACAATAAGTCATTTTAATTAGGGGAGTTTAAAATTATGTTCGAGTTTTTTCTCTTCATTAATCCAATAGGCATCTACTGTTATGATATCGAAAAACAAATCCAAGATGCAATTAATGAATTAGGAGTAGAAGCATGTTATCACTTTATTCCAATTACAAGTATGAATGTAATTCAAGATGATATCATGCGTAGACGTAAGGACGCACAAAAGGTAATTGATATTACCAGATATACAATTGCAACTAATCGTGCTTTACAAGATTATCATGCAATTAAACTAGCATATGGCAATAAAAAAGCAAGAAAGTTTATCTTTGCTCTTCAACAAAAACTAAGCAATGATTGCTCTCTTTATTGTGCAGATATGCCAACAATAGTAGCAAAAGAAATTGGTTTAAATCCAAAAAACATCAATGCCGCCAAAAATGGTAATTACATTGATGATTCTATTAAACAAGATTTAAAGCTAGCAGAACAATGGAATGTTGTCAGCACACCTACCACTGTAATTTTTAATGAAGATGAAGAAGGAAGTGGAATGCTTCTTGAAGGGTCTTTAGATTATAAAGAATTAATTGATTTATTATCTTCAAAACCTGAAAGAAAAACTCTATTTCCTGATATCTTTGCCGACAAACATTTACGTTTGGTCTAAATACTGTTCAATGGTATTTCTTTCACCAGGTCTTCTCCATTTTGTAAATAAAGACTTGGGCAATTCATCTAAGGAAATTCGTTTTTGATAAAGTTTTTCTGCAATTTGCAGGCCTATTTTACTTTTTTGTTTAATCTGCTGTCTCAAATATTCTTTTTGACCAGTTGGATTAAGTTGATAGTTTTTTAAATTAGGTTGATAACGCCAAAACTCTTTTATTCCGATTTCATCAAGCAAAAATTCTTGTGTCTGGTAATAGACTACCCGAGTAATTGGTTCTTGAACAATATTATACTTTAAGCGAAGTAGTTGGTTCATTGGATCAATTTCTAAATAATAAGATTGCCACAGTTGATTTTCTCTCATAAAAATTAACTGGGCTTTTTTTATTTTATGATTTAAATAATGCCTTCTTCCGACAATCCAAATATCTTTAACCCCAATTTGACGATATAAACTATGTCGATGATTAAACTCTTTTTCACTTAATGGTGCACATTGAACTTCAAACGCCAATTTAGGGGATGCTAAAACATCTGCTCTTAATTGTCTCTCAGCTAGTGGAATTTCTACTTGTGCATCAAATCCAGCCGCAGTTAACGCCGTTTTTAAAAGAAGTTTAGAAGTATGATGTTCTTCTTTTTCTCCTAGTAAATTATCAACAGATCTAAAATGTTTGAAAAAGGCAGTCTTTTTCTGCGAAACGATTAAAATTACTCGCTTTTTACAATGCGGACAGCAATATTTTTCATAATTTATTTTTTTCTGCCCTATAGTTATAAGGTACGCCTCGCTTTTTGCTAATACTAATTTTCCATTTAAAAGTGCTGCATACAAAATTATCACCCAAATTTAAGTACGCAAAAAAGGACGAGCACTGCTCGTCCTTTTTTTATTTATTATGCTTTACAAAAATATTGGCGAATATTTCCTAATGCATCTTGTTTAAAGATAATTTTACCGGTTCTTCTAACAAAATCCATTTCACTATTTTCTACATGAATTCCATATTCATTAGTAATAGTCCATGCATCTGCTGGAGTAAGCTCAGCATAATCCTCATCTAAAAATGCTAAATCTAAATAATATTGTCCTTTAAGATAATAAAGACTTGCTGCTAAATCACTAACTTTAAGGCTATCAGCTAACTCAATAACCACTCCTAAATCGTTAAAGCGATAAGCTTGTCTCTTTTGCAATTTCCAATCATTGCCAGAATCAGACTTTTTAGAATTAGATACCTTATCATTTAAATCAAAAAAACTATCCTGACTATCATCCGTACCATCTAGTTTTGGAAAAGTACCTGGTTTCATTCCTGGAACCTTACTTATCAATAAATCTAGCCCACCATTATTGGGCATAACTTGAAAAGTAACAGGCGTATTATCTGCAAAACTATGGTCTGTGTCGATTTCATCAAGAATAGAATAGAAAAATTGTTGAATCTTAGACTTATCGCCTAATAAATCTAAAATTTTAACCCCTCTTTTTTCTAACTCTTGCTTAGTAATCCGTACACGAATTGTATTTTCATCAATATGATCAACTTGCACAATAGTCACCTCCATGCCAGTGATACTGTTATTATTGTAACCTACTTTAACAAAAAAATAAAAGCGTTAGTCTCAAAAACTAACGCCATTATCAGTTTAACTCAATTATAAGTCAGCAATCTTTTGAGCTTCTGCAAGTTCTAATCTACGAACTTTACGTGGTAAGAATCGACGAATTTCATCTTCATTGTATCCTACTTGAAGGCGACGATCATCCATGATAATCGGTCTTCTTAATAAACTTGGATTCTTTTCAACCAAGTCAAGTAATTCATCAATTGATAAATCATCTAAGTTTACCTTTAACTCCTGAAAAGCTCTCGAACGGGTGGAAATAATTTCTTCAGTTCCATTTTCAGTCATGCGTAAGATTTGAGTAAGTTCCTCTTTTGAAAGAGGTTCAGAGAAGATGTTTCTTTCCTTAAAAGGAATATCATGCTTTTTTAACCATGCTTTTGCTTTTCGACATGATGTACAACTTGGAGATACGTATAAATCTACCATTTAATTCACGCTCCTTGAAACAGACATTATTTCTTCCTTCAGCCTGAAATAATTATATCATAAATACTTCTTTTTTGTAAGTGACCATTTTTTATTTACTGTTAACTTTTACGTTACATCTAATAATAAAGGTAAAACGTGAATTATTTGTGAATTTTTTATTTAATAACTTATAAGAATAATAGACAAAAAATAGACTAAGCTAACGCTTAGTCTATTTTTTGTTGAGTTAACTACTTAGTTAACTTTGCCATTAAGTCATTAACTAACTTTTCATTTTGTTCAGAGGTTTCTGAAACAAAACAAGCTTCATTAGCTAATTCTTTGAGGTCAGCAGTATTAATCTTCTTCATCAAACTTCTGATACGTAAAATTGAAGTTGCACTCATTGAGTATTCATCAAGTCCCATTGAAAGTAAAATTGGGAACATAATGTCATCACCTGCAGCTTCACCACACATACCACACCAAATACCATTTTCATGAGCACCATCAATAGTGTGCTTAATCAAACGTAATACTGATGGGTTGTATGGTTGGTAAAGATAAGAAACGTTATCATTACCACGATCAGCAGCCATAGTATATTGGATTAAGTCGTTAGTTCCAATTGAGAAGAAATCAACTTCTTTAGCAAATTGATCAGCTAAGAACAGCTGCAGCTGGAACTTCGATCATCATACCAACTTGTAAGTCGTCACCAATCTTAACGCCTTCTTTTGTAAGCTTGTTCTTTTCTTCTGCCAAGATTGCCTTAGCTTTACGCAATTCACCTAAAGTACCAATCATTGGGAACATAATTCCTAAACTACCATAAGCAGAAGCACGAAGAAGTGCTCTTAATTGCGTACGGAAAATTTCTTGGCTCTTAAGTGAAAGACGGATAGCACGAACACCTAAGAATGGGTTCATTTCTTCTGGAAGATCCCAGTAATCTAAGTGCTTGTCTCCACCAATATCACAAGTTCTAATGATAGTTTGCTTACCATCCATGTCTTCGATAACTTTCTTGTAAGCATCAAATTGAGCTTCTTCGGATGGGAAGTCTTTTGAATCCATGTATAAGAATTCAGTTCTGTACAAACCAATTGCTTCAGCACCGTTTTCATGTACACCTGGCATATCATCTGGAGTACCAATATTTGCTGCAATAGTAAATTTCTTACCATCTGCAGTAAGTGAAGGTTGGTCCTTCAACTTTTGCCATTCAGCTTTTTGTTTAAGGAAGTCTTCACGTTTTTGTTCATATTCACCAATTTGTTCATCAGTTGGGTTAATGATTACATCACCATCTAAGCCGTCAATGATTAAAGTTTCACCATTTTTAACGTCTTCAGTAATTGAATCAGTACCAACAACAGCTGGCAATTCAAGTGAACGAGCCATAATAGCTGAGTGAGCAGTACGACCACCAACATCAGTTACAAAGCCTTTAACATATTTCTTGTTAAGTTGTGCAGTATCACTTGGAGTTAAATCGTGTGCTACAACAACAACTTCATGATCGATAGAAGCTGGATTTGGCAATTCCTTACCTAATAAATGAGCCATGATACGCTTTGAAACATCGCGTACATCAGCTGCACGTTCTTGCATGTATGCATTATCAGTCATACCTTCAAAAATAGTAATGAATTTTTGAGCAGTTTCATCAAGAGCAGCTTCTGCATTAATCTTTTGGTTCTTGATTTCATCTTCAATGGCACCAGTAAATTCTGGGTCATTCAAAATCATGAGGTGAGCATCAAAAACTTGTGCTTCTTCTTCGCCCAAGCTCTTTTTTGCAACATCACGAATTTTTTCAACTTCAGCAGTTGATTCTTCAATAGCCTTCTTGTAACGAGCTACTTCACTATCAACATCAGAAATTGATTTCTTAGAAAATGAAAGATCAGGCTCTACCAAAAGATAAGCTGGAGCAACAGCGATACCGTCACTTGCAGCAATACCTTTTAAAGTCTTGGTCATTATTCAGCTAAACCTTCCTTTTTCATAGTGTCAGCAATTGCATCCAATGCTTCTTTTTCATCGTCACCATCAGCAGTAATAGTAACATCAGCATTTTGACCAACACCAAGTGACATAACACCCATGATTGACTTCAAGTTTACTGACTTACCATTGTATTCCAAGTTAATGTCTGAGTTAAACTTTGAAGCAGCTTGTACCAACAAAGTAGCTGGACGAGCATGAATACCAGTTTCTGCAATAATGTGAAATTCGCGTTTTTCCATTTTTGAATATCTCCTTTTAAATTGAAAAATTAAACTGGTAATAAATACCCATTCGAGTAATAGATTATCATTTTTTAACGAAATAAACAACTATTATGTAACAGTTTACATTATTTATTTGACACTATTTACCGCCGAATAAATAATTGAACCTCCACGCATTGCGCGTCCAGTAATAGATTGTCTTTTTTCGTAATTTCTTAAAGTTCGTTGAAAATCAAAGGCCTCTTTAGGTTCAACCTTAAACTCTTTCAATTCACCATCGACTAACTGGTCGAGAACTTTTCGGTAATCCATTTTATCACCACACTTTTAATGAGTGTATAATTTTTTGCTATAAAATTCTACTTTATATATTCCCTTTTATGAAATATTAATATTTTTTGAAAGCATTATCACAAGAAATCTTTAAGTTTTTCTTACAAAAAATAAGTTCATAAGCTTTAGCACTTGACATCTTAGAGTGCTAATCATACAATTTTATTAAAGTTTGAAACTGAAAGGCGGTAAGAACAATGTTATGTCAAAATTGTCACCAACGGCCTGCCTCTATTCACCTTTTTACTAAAGTGAATGGCCAAAGCCGTGAAGTTGATTTATGCCAACAATGTTATCAAGAATTAAAAAATGAACAAGGAAATTTAAATATGAATAACGATAATAATGCAATTTTTGGCGACTTTGATGATTTATTTAATGCTTTAAATGGAAATAATCGAAACGCCTCAAATAACAATCAAGGACCAGATATGCAAATGGGTGGCGGTCCAAGAGGACCTCAAGGTGGAAATAATCGCTCTCTTTTAGATCAATATGGAACAGATTTAACAGCTCTTGCTAAAAAAGGAAAAATCGATCCGGTCATTGGTCGTGATAAAGAAATTGCTAGAGTAATTGAAATTTTAAATAGAAGAACCAAAAATAATCCTGTTCTTATTGGAGAAGCCGGTGTTGGTAAAACTGCTGTTGTTGAAGGTTTAGCTCAACAAATAGTTGATGGTTCTGTACCAGCAAAACTACAAGACAAAAAGATTATTTCATTAAATGTTGTTTCATTAGTTCAAGGAACTGGAATTAGAGGACAATTTGAACAGAGAATGGAACAACTTATCAAAGAATTGCAATCTAGAAACGATGTAATTCTCTTTATCGATGAAATCCATGAAATTGTCGGCGCAGGTAATGCTGAAGGTGGAATGGATGCTGGAAACATTATTAAACCAGCTTTAGCTCGTGGTGAGCTTCAATTAGTTGGTGCTACCACAATTAAAGAATATCGTGAAATCGAAAAAGATTCTGCTTTAGCAAGACGCTTCCAACCAGTCGAAGTTAAGGAACCTACTATTGATGAAACCATTCGCATTTTGAAAGGTATTCAAAAACGTTACGAAGATTATCATCATGTTCAATATACTGATTCTGCAGTTGAAAGTGCAGCTAAACTTTCTGCTCGCTACATTCAAGACAGATTTTTACCTGATAAGGCCATCGACCTTTTGGATGAAGCTGGTTCACGTATGAATTTAACTATTCCATATATCGATAAAGAAAAGATGCAAGAACGCATTTCTGCAGCTGAACAATTAAAGCAAGATGCTTTAAAGAATGAAGACTACGAAAAAGCAGCCTATTATCGTGATCAAATCGAAAAATACGATAAAATGAAAAATCAAAACGTTGATCCAGATAAATCCCCTATGATTACTGATAAGATCATGAATAAGATTGTGGAAGAAAAAACTAACATCCCTGTTGGTGATATTCAAAAACAAGAAGAAAATCAATTACAAAACCTTTCTAAAGATCTTGAGGGTAAAGTTATCGGTCAAGATAAAGCTGTTGAAAAAGTTGCTCGTGCAATTAGAAGAAATAGAATTGGTTTTAATAAATCAGGTCGTCCAATTGGCTCCTTCCTCTTTGTAGGACCAACTGGTGTTGGTAAAACTGAACTTGCCAAGCAACTAGCTAAGCAAATGTTTGGTTCAAGCGACAGCATGATTCGTTTTGATATGTCAGAATACATGGAAGCATATTCTGTGTCTAAATTAATCGGTTCTGCACCCGGATATGTGGGATATGAGGAAGCTGGACAGCTAACTGAACAAGTACGTCATAACCCATATAGCTTGATTTTACTTGATGAAATTGAAAAAGCTCATCCTGATGTTATGAATTTATTCTTACAAATCCTAGATGATGGTCGCTTAACGGATTCACAAGGTAGAACTGTATCTTTCAAGGATACAATTATTATCATGACTTCAAATGCTGGACAAGGAATCAAGAATGCAAGTGTTGGTTTTGCAGCTGAAAATCAAAAAGAAGAAAAAGATTCAGCACGAAATAACATGACTCAATTCTTTAAGCCAGAATTTTTGAACCGTTTAGATGACGTTATTGAATTCAATGAATTAACTAAGGATGACTTGATTAAAATCGTTAACTTAATGCTTGCCAAGACTAACGATATGGTTAAAGATCAAGGTTTGCATATTGACGTTACTGAAAAAGCAAAGGAAAAGCTTGTTGATGAAGGCTTCAACCCAGCAATGGGTGCTCGCCCACTTCGTAGAACTATTCAAGAAGAAATTGAAGATAAAGTTGCCGACTACAAGCTTGATAATCCAACAGCAAAAGATTTGGTAGCTGATTTAGTAAGCGATGAAATTGTTATCAAAGAAAAGTAATTAGGACTAAATTGTAAATTTTTCTAAATATATACAAATAACAAAAAGGGGATGTAAGTCATCTCCTTTTGTTATTTAACAAAATCTCGGAGATTTTTTATGCTTAAATTCTCTATTTAAGGTATACTAAAGATGGAAGTTAATAGTACAGAAACGGGTGAAATCCATGCATTTAATTGATGTAACTAACAGTTATTCTGACCTAGTTCACAGTCAACTTAACACAACCAGAGCAACTTATGTAAAGGTTTACTCATTAGGCAATACTTCAGTTATTTACACTGAAAACAAGAATTCAATTGGAATCGTCTTGGAAAACCATGATCGTCGTATCCGTGAAGATGAAGTTGAATTCGTAATTAAGCGTCTGGTAAAAAATACTGACACTTCTTATACTCTCACCGTAGATAAAAGTCGTCATGTCGTTGAGATTCATATCGATAAATAAAAATAAGGATTGAGGAAAACTCAATCCTTATTTTTTATAATTTTTCAGTTAATTTTACATCTGGATATTTATCATGGAAAAATCTTTCCGCAAATGCATTTTCAAACAAGAATAATGGATTATCATATCTATCTTTAACTAATAAGTTTCTTGAATTAGACATTGCAGGATCAAGCTGTTCTGGATCAATCCAACGGGCAACTCTATTACCAATTGGTGTCATTTCAACTTCTGAATTATATTCATTCATCATTCTGAATTTAAATACTTCAAACTGCAATTGTCCTACAGCCCCTAAAATATATTCATCAGTTTGATAATTACGATATAGTTGGATCGCACCTTCTTGGACTAATTGATTCATTCCCTTGTGGAATGATTTTTGTTTCATAACATTTTTAGCAGTTACTCGCATAAATAATTCTGGCGTAAATTGTGGTAATTCAGGATAAACAATTTTACGCTTACCTGAATAAATACTGTCTCCAATCTGGAAATTACCAGTATCATACAAACCAACTATATCTCCAGCTACTGCATCAGAAACTTGTACACGTTCACTAGACATAAATTCTGTAGCGTTGTTTAAGCGAATTGGTTTACCAGTTCGTGCTAAAGTTACATCAAGACCCTTTTTAAATTCACCACTACCGACACGTACAAAAGCAATACGATCTCGGTGATGAGGATTCATATTAGCTTGAATTTTAAATACAAATCCTGAAAATTCTGGATCTTCTGGGCTTAACTCTTCATCCCCATTAACTGTATGACTTTCTGGAGCTGGTGCTAAATCCACAAAACTATTTAAGAAAGTTTCTACACCAAAGTTAGTAAGAGCAGAACCGAAGAAGACAGGTGTTTGATCCCCCATTGCAATCTTTTCACGGTCAAACTTATTTCCAGCTTCTTTTATTAAATCAATTTCATCTAAAGTTTCTTCAAATTGTGGATCATGACTTAATTCTTCACTATCTGGCAATTTTCCCTCATCATTAAGTGGAATAAAACGGTCTTCACCATCTTTATGATAAAGTTCAACTCGATTATTAGCAATGTCATATAGCCCTTTCAAAGTTTGCCCAGAACCAATCGGCCAGTCCATTGCTACACCTTCAATGCCAAGCAAATCTTCAAGCTCTGCAATTAAATCTAGTGGTGGACGACCATCACGGTCAAGCTTATTCATAAAAGTAAAAATTGGAATACCACGTTGTTTTACAACTTTAAAAAGTTTCTTAGTTTGTGGCTCAATACCTTTAGCTGAGTCAATAACCATTACAGCGCTGTCAACAGCCATCAAAGTACGATAAGTATCTTCTGAGAAATCTTGGTGACCAGGTGTATCCAAAATATTAATACGCTTACCTTGATATTCAAACTGCATAACAGAACTAGTAACTGAAATACCACGCTTTTTTTCAATTGCCATCCAGTCACTAGTTGCATAATTACCACTTTTACGAGCTTTTACAGTTCCGGCTTGACGAATTACTCCACCAAAAAGAAGTAATTGTTCAGTAATCGTGGTTTTACCAGCATCTGGGTGTGAAATAATTGCAAATGTTCTTCTCTTCTTAACTTTATCTAATAACTCTTTATTCATTAATCCTCTAATTCTTCCTTATTATCTAAATTCTCTGGAATTGTAAGCAATACTGTTAAAAGACGTGAGCCTTTCATTCTTCTTGTAGTCAAAGTCATTCCATTATCTAACTTTACGCTTAATTTTTCTCCTTTAGCAGGTATCATTTTCAATGTATTAATGACAAAGCCAGCCACCGTATCAACATCTTCCATTTGAATATCAGTACCAAACTCTTCATTAAAATCATCAAGCGGCATCTTACCATAAATTACATACTTATTAGGCGCAATTTGATTAAACAAGACCTCGGCATGGTCAACTTCATCATCAATGTCACCAACAATTTCTTCAATTAAATCTTCAATTGTTGCAATGCCAACCACACCACCATATTCATCTGTTAAAACGGCAAGTTGTCGTTGAGTTTGTTGCATTTCCACCAAAAGCTCTCCCAAGTCTAAAGTTTCAGGAGCAAATAATGGCTCACTCATTACATCATTATAGTCTAACTTATCAAAACCAACTTTACGAGCTTTTCGTAATACTGTTCGAATATGGATAATTCCAATAATTTTATCTTTATCTTTATTGTAAACTGGTACACGAGAATATGGTTCACGTAAAATCTCATCCAAATTATCCTGAAATGGAATTGACGCATCAATCATAAAAGCATCAGTTCGTGGCACCATTACTTCTCGCACCATTTTACCTTGAAAATCTAAAATTCCTTCTAACATTGAAAATTCTGTATCAGAAATCTTATCATTTTTATGAAGAGTATTTATTTCTTCTTTTAAATGATCTCTGGTCCTTACTTCATTTTCACCAGAAAATTTATTACGTAATTTATCAAATAAATTTTCAGCAGCAGGATCGCTACTCATAGTTTTTTCTCTCTTTCTTAGTTCATATAAATACTAAAACTAAAATCTTCTTTAAATAAATTAATTATAGCATATAGTTAAATTTAATATGCTAAAATACCATTAAGAAGCGAGGTTTTAAAATGAAGAAAAGTCACGTATTGCTTGTATTTACATTTCTACTATTAATTCCATATATCTGTAGCCTTCTAATTATTGGAATTGGTTATAATGCGTTAGTCTTGCATTCTGCAGATATTTTTAGAACTATGATAGGAGCCTTGGTTGGTTCAATAGTTATGTTTGGAATTAAAGCAACCATCCAGCGTCCAGTTGACTTACTTGCCATGGAAACAAATGATGGCTTATTAAAGCAACTGCTTCGTTTTTTTAGTATTCGACGTCGATATTTCTTGTTAGTAGCAAATGTAATACTTGACTTTGTTTTATGTATTTTAGCAACTGTTATAGTTAGAAGTTTTTTGACGTTAGATCAAATTGTTGGCACTTCTACAGGATTTGTAATGCTTGTAATGCTCATTTCAACTTGTCTTGGAGCCTATGTAGAATATGACAATCTTTCAATAGATCCTAAGCAACATTAATTACTCACTGGCCTTAACGTAAAGCATTTGGGTCAGTTTTTTATTATCTAAATCCATATCCTCTACAATGTATGGAACTGGACTATCACCAATATTTTCATAAACTTGAACACCACTCTCAGTGATCTTTTTAATAAATTCTGGTAAAACTGAATTAAGTGGTAAATCAAAAAATACAGGATTTGAGTTTTCAATAATTTCTTCAGCTACTTCTGCCTTTGGAAGCTCATATTTTATTAATCCTTTAGGAACTTCTAAGCTTCCATCAGTAATTACACCGTACCAGTACATAAAGTTTTCTGGACCAAAGACAATCATTGCACTTCTTTTATTTTCTAAATTATTGTCTTCCAAAAACTTTTTAAAAGTATCATTGTTTTCAACTAGTTTGTTTGATTCAGCAAAACTCTTTTGTGCATCCATCATACCATCTGGAAATGGAGTTCCTACAAAAACTTTCTTTTCAACTTGTTTAGTCATAATATTCTCCTTCTAATATTCTGATAGTTCATCTAAATCAGTGATTTCACCATTTAAAAAAGCTTCAATTTCTTCAGATGAAAAACCATGGGTAAATAAATACTTCTTTATTTTAAAGTATTTTTCTCGTTCATCAAAGTTTCTAAATTTTTTATATGCTTTAATTCCCTGCTTTTTTAAGGCTTCTATCTGCTCATCTTCACTTAAAGATAAGTCAAAACTTGCCACCACTTCATTAGCTAATCCAGATGAAAAGCCATGATTAATAAGCTTAATTTTCATCTTATTTTTAATTTCTCGCTCTGATAATTTTCCAGCTTTTTTTATTAGCGATTTAACTAAGCGATTACCTACTTCAATAAATTCCTCTTCGTTTGTTTCTTCTAAAGCATTTTGAATTAACTCAGGATCAAGACCTTTTTGGGTTAATTTTCGGTTCAAATTATTAGGTCCATCAACTCCAACTTGTAAATCATTTCTAATAAAAAGCTTAGCATATTCTTGATCATCTAAATATCCCAATTTTGACAATTCTTGGACCGCTAACAAAGCCGAATCATCTGAAACTTCATATTTTTTCAAATATTGCAAAACTTCGTAAACTGTACGTGGTTCATAACTGAGAAATTTCGCAGCTAATTCACTTGCTTTGGCATCAGTGTCAAATTTTTTAATTTTCTCAATTTCACCATTACTTAATTCTTTTCCTTTTAAAAGAACAAAGTTCGCAACAGTTTTTTCACTTAATGAAAATGCATATTGATTATCCAAAAAAATATTGTAGCGTCCTGGTCGTTTTTGTGCACTTATTTTTGTAATAATTGCCATATTTAGTCCTTTCTACACTTTTTCCTTAATGCTAACAAATTTTTCTTTTGCTTGCTAAGAACTTTTCTTCCGTTGTACAATTAATTAGCAAAAATTGTTAGTTTTTAGTAGAAAGAATAAAAATGAAGAAAAATTTTAACAAAAAGAAATTTGCTCAAGCAAAAGAAAAAGACGTTATTATCACAATTAAGCGTCTTGGTATCAATGGTGAAGGAATCGGCTACTATAAAAAGAAGATTATCTTTATTCCAGGCGCTCTTCCTGGTGAAGTAGTAGTTGCAAAAATCATCAAGGATTATCCTCACTATATTCAAGGCGAGTTAGTACGAATTAAAGAAAAAAGTCCTGATCGTGTGGACTTCCCTGAAAAGGTAAATTCTGAAATTGGTGGTTTAGAATTAGCACACCTTGCTTATGATAAACAACTTGAATTTAAAAAAGATAATGTTTTAGAAGCACTGAAAAAATACCATCCACGTGGTTATAATAAATATAAAGTCAAAAACACTATCCCTGCTCCTAATCCATGGCATTACCGCAATAAAGCACAATATCAAATCGAAAAAGATCATGGAAAAACCAAGTTGGGACTTTTTGCGCCTAATTCTCATCGCTTAATCGATCTTCCAGTAATGCCTACCCAAAATAAAGATACGCAAAAAACTGAACGTGAAATTAAACATTTAATTGATAAACTTCACGTGCCAGTTGTAAATGTTTATAAACATTTAGGTGGAATTAAAACTATTGCAGTTCGTCAATCAGAAGCTAGTGGCGAAATTCAAGTAACTTTGATTACAATTGGTCATAAAATTAAAAATCTTATTCCATTAGCAAAAGAAATTATGAAATTGCCTAATGTAGTTAGTGTTTACCAAAATGAAACTGATTGGAAAAATCCACAAGTTTGGGGAAATAAAACTGAAAAACTTTTGGGTAAAAATCAAATTACTGAAGAAATTTTAGGTAAAAAATTCGCTCTATCTCCTCGTGCCTTTTTCCAATTGAATCCCGTACAAACAGTAAATCTTTATTCTGAAGCTTTAAAATTTTTAGATTTAACTCCAGAGCAAACTTTAATTGATGCTTATAGTGGTGTAGGAACCTTAGGTATTTTAGCTGCTGATTTAGTAAAACAAGTAGTTGGTATTGAAACAATTCCTGAAGCGGTTGAAGATGCACAACACAATGTAGAATTAAATCATATTAAAAACGCTGAATATTTCCAAGGCAGCGTAGAAAAGATTTTACCTGAACTTCAAAAAGGCGGCCTTCCAGTTGATGCTTTAATTGTAGATCCGCCACGAACAGGTCTTGCTAAAAGTTTAATAAAAACAATTTTACGCGTAAAACCTAAGACTTTTGTATATATTTCATGTAATCCATCAACTTTAGCTCAAGATTTAGTTTTATTAACTGAAACTTACGATGTTCGCTTAATTGAAAATATTGATATGCTTCCACAAACTCCACGTTGTGAGTGTATCGTGAAATTAACTTTGAGAAAATAATAAAAACAGCTGCCAAGTTAAGGCAGCTGTTTTTTGATCTAGCGGACGAGGTAATTTATCAATTGATAGTTACGATGATATATGTTGATATTTACAATCAAGCTAAGGCTCTTCGCAACCAACATCAACATTCACTTGTTCGGGTTTTACGCTTTTTGCGTAATTTAAATAAATTGGATCTTTGCGGACAGCCTCTTTACAAGAGTATTCTTAATAGGCTGACACCTCTATTCATTAGAGAACCTTTTAAAAAATAATACAATTCATTTTTTGGAGATAAAAACTTACTTATATTGTTATTTCAACTAGTACTTACCTCTTCCACACTTTTATTATACCAAAATTGAAACCGTTTACAAGAATTATGTATAAAATTTAAACATATTTATGTAAAAAGCTTGATACATGCTTTTCATATTGACGTGGGTGAGTTGCATAGCTCTTAGCATGTTTAGCTCCTGGAACAACCCAAAGCTCTTTAGGACCTTTAGAAGCTTGATAATTTTCATAAACCATATTTGTAGGCACAAAAGTATCTTTATTTCCATGAATAAATAGCATTGGACGTTTATTCTTCTTTAACTGCTTAACGCTTGAACCATCAGCCATGAAATAACCAACTTTTACACGATTAATTCCACTTAATATTTCAACCAAAGGAAAACGAGGCACAGCTGGCATACTATATAAGTCTTGGGCTTCATGCTCAATTTCATCTTTAACACTAGTGTAACCACAATCCTCGACAAAGGCTTTCACCTGATTAGGTAACTTTTCACCACTTGTCATCATTGTTGTAGCTGCACCCATACTTACACCAGAAACTACAATTTTACTATTTATTCCATTATTTTTTATGACTTTTTTTATCCATTTAGCTACATCGCTCTTTTCAATCCAGCCATAACCAATATATTTTCCCTGACTCTCTCCATGAGCACGTGCATCAGGTAATAAGACATTGTAGCCTAACTTATGATAAAGAAATGCATATGGTGCCATTGTATTTTTATTATTCATATACCCATGCAATAGAACTACTGTTTTGTTTGATTTATTATTCGGGATATAATTAGCATCCAATTTATATTTTCCATCTGCAGACATCATGTACCACTTTTGCTTTTTTTCTGCATAGTACCATTTTTTCTGCTTATATAAAGGGTCGGTTTTCTTAACTACATCAGAGTTTGCACTGATAAAACTCTTGTGTGAAGGAACACAGGCTACATTAAAAAAGTAAAAACCTGCCCCCACACAAATTACACTAATTACTGCTATAATTGACACTATCCATAACCAGAATTTTCTATGTTTCATTATTCCTTCTCTATTCTATTCAAAATCAAATATAAATAAGTATAATACTCGAATTCATATAGATAAAAGAGGAAAATAGAATGACTTTAACTAATTTTCTACAATTAATTAAGAATCTAAATCCTGATTATTTTATTTATTTAAAAATCAAAGAAAATATTTTACCACTAGGTAAAATTCAAATAACTTCTAATAATTGTCTGCTCTTAGCTGGAAATGAGGCTTTAACGATTAAGCAATTAATAAAAATAGTAAAAAACTTACGCAAACGCGGTATTCCTCTTTTGATAAAAGATTCTTCTTTACTATCAGTATACGGAATTCAAATTTCATTAAAGAACTCTCGAATTATTATAATGTGAAAAAAGGCAGTTGCCAAAGCAACCACCTTTTAAGAAAGATACTTAATTATTTTTGACGATATTGTCGAATATGATTTTGTGTACCGGCAAAATACCATACTCCAGACTTTTCATCACTTGTGAGCTCTTGACCATCAATTGGATCAATCAAAGCATCATTGAATATTTTTTCATATTCATCAACTGAAAGTTGAGTGCGCCCATCTAACATTTCATTAGTTTTATTTACATTAACTTCCTTTTCATAACCATCAGCAATATTTCCAGAGAAGAATTCGGCCATAGCACCAGAACCATAAGAAAACATCCCTACTAAGGAATTTGGTTCTAATTGTTTATTTTCAAGCAAGCTAAGTAAGCTCATATAAAGAGATGCAGTATAAATATTACCAACACGCATACTTAATTGCTTAGAAGCTTCAAAACTATCCTCAAGTCTTTTAACAGTTGCTTCGTCTTGATCAGCTATAGCTAATCTATTTGCTTTAAGCCCCTGCTTTGTGAAAGGCAAATGATAAAGAATAGCATTAAAATCACGTGTATTCCAATTCTTTTGTTTTTTATATCCCTCAAAAGTATTAGTAAAAAAGTCTAAATACACTTGCGTAGAATACTTGCCATCTACCATTGCCACTTTAGAGTTGTTTGGACGCCAAAAATCATTAATATCTTCGCTATATGCGCTATGTCCGTCATTCAATGAGAGAATTGCAGGATCTTTTTTAACGAGCAAACTAATCGCACCGGCTCCCTGAGTTACTTCTCCTGGAGTATTTACTCCATAGCGAGCAATATCACTACCAATCACAATTGCTGTTTGATCTGGATGCACACGCACAAAATCTCTAGCAATCATCAAGGCTGCAGTTAAACCAAAACAAGCTTCTTTAACTTCAAAAGCTCTGACTTCTGGCTTTAATTTAAGAGCAGACTTTACAAAAAGTGATGCAGATTTAGATTGATCAACTCCACTTTCAGTACCAAATACTAACAACCCTACTTTATCCTTTTCAATTTTATCAAGATATTGCATAGTTGCATTAATTCCCATCGAAACTGCATCTTGGGTTGCATCGGCAACCGCCATTTCTTTTTGACCAATTCCTATCAAAAACTTGTTAGGGTCTTCTCCTCTAGCATTCGCTAAATCAACCATATCAACATACTTATTAGGAGTAAAAAAGCCAATCTTATCTATTCCTACTTGCATTAATTATTTCCTCTCAATTCATTTAAAATTTGTAGTGCAAAATCTTTAGTGTAATTCTTATTTTTTACCAATTCTTGAACTATTTTATTCTTTTCTTTTTGATTTGCATCTAAATCAGCCACTAAATTTCTAGCTTGAAGCCGCATATGACCGGCTTGAATACCAACTGTTGAAATTGCTAAAATTGCAGATAAATTATTAGCCAACCCAATCGTAGTGATAATATTGGCTAGTTCTGCTACAGTAATATCTTGACCCAAGATATTAAAAGCTTGTTGAACATCATTTCTTGCCTTAATTGAACCACCTACAACTCCTATAGCCATTGGAAGAGTCAATTCACCTACAAGCTTACCATTTTTCATTTTCCACTCACTCAAACTACGATACTTTCCTGAGCGACTTGCAAAGACTCCGACAGCTGCCTCAATTGCACGAAAATCTTGTCCAGTCGCAATTAAAACACTGTCTACCCCATTCATAATTCCTTTATTATTGGTAACTGCTCGATAAACATCCTCTTCTGCTATTGCAGATAATAAACACATTCGTTTAGCAACTTCTAAGCCACCAACAGTTTTAGGATCAAGTTCAACTTTTGCAGTTGTTAGTTGACTTGGATAATTAGACAAAATAGCGAAAAGCTTCTCTTGAATACCCGAAAAAGTTAATAGTTTATCTTTTAAAAATTCTAAAATAGAATTAACTTTATTTGCTCCCATTGCAGCAGCTGGGTCAACTAGTACCTTTACAAATAGCAATTCACCATTTTCACTAAATTGTTTGGCATCTTTTTTTACCATTTCAATTGATTGAAGGCCGCCACCATGTTTAATTAAAGAAGAAAACTCGATATTTACATCCTTTTTCAAACTTGGAATTTGTTTTTTTAGTTCTTCTAAATTAAAGTCAGGCGTGATTTTCATTACAATTTGACCATAAATTCCTTCACGCTGACTTATTGAAACAGCACCATCATTTTGGGCAAAAATTTTAGCTGCATGATTAGCAGCAGCTACGACGGATGGCTCTTCTGTTACCATTGGCACTAAATATCTTTTATTATTAACAATCAAGTTTTGAACTACACCAACTGGTAAATACATGCCGGAAACGACATTTTCACTTAGTTGATCAAGTTTATTTAAAATATCGGAATCAATTTCAGCTAATTCAATTCCTTCTTGCTCTAAAATAGATCTCCGTTGTTTAGGAGATAATTGGTAAAATTTCATCTTTTATATCACTTCTTAATTTCATAAGCAATTGCTTGGCCACCACCAATACAAAGAGTGACTAAAGCTTTTTTGCCATTTACTTTATCAAGCGCACTTAATGCTGTTGCAATTAGTCTTGTACCTGTTGCTCCTAAAGGATGTCCTAAAGAAATAGCTCCTCCTAATATATTCAGCTTTTCATCTGGAATATTTAAATCACGTTTTAAAGCAACTGCTTGTGCAGCAAACGCTTCATTAATTTCAATTACATCATAATCTTCAATACTTGATTGAGTTTTATTGAGTAATTTCTTAACTGCGTAATATGGAGTATAACCCATCAAACTTGGATCAAAACCAGCTTCCGCAAATTCTCCTAATTTAGCTATTGGAATTAAATTCAATTCTTTGACTTTTTCAGCAGTAGCTAAAATTATTATACTAGCTCCATCAGTTAATGGCGATGCATTACCAGCAGTTACGTCCCCATCTTCTTTAAAGACCGGTTTTAAGTTTGCCAAAGCTTCAGAATTTGTATCTGGGCGGACAGTTTGATCATGACTTAATTTTTCACCGTTAATTTCAACTGGTAAAATTTCTTTCTTAAAAGCTTCTTCTTTAATAGCGCGAGCTGCTTTTTGATGGGAATTCAAACTAAAATCATCCATTTCTTTTCTAGAAACATGATATTTTTCAGCTACTTTTTCAGCAGTTAGTCCCATATGTTTACCAGAAAAAGCATCAATTAAAGCATCTTTTAAAAGAGTATTTTGTAAATGACTCCCTGCTTCATCTTTATACTTTTTTTCAACCACAAATGGGGCATTAGTCATACTTTCACTCCCACCTACAGCAACTAAACCTAAATCCCCCATCACCATCTGTCCTTGAGCAAGTCTCAAAGCCTTCAAGCTAGAACCACAGACATCATTAACAGTAGTTGCTACAGTCGTTTCTGGTAAACCACTATTCAATGCAACTTGGCGAGCCATATTTTCACCAAGCCCTGCAGAAATAACATTCCCCATAAAAACAGCTTCAATTTGGTCTTTCGGAATTTCAGTTTGCTTAAGTGTTTCAACTAATGCCATAGTTCCTAATTCTACAGCAGTTTTATCTTGATAAAAACCACGATATTTACCAAATGGTAAACGTTTTGCGGCAACAATATAAATATCTTTCATTTATTTATTCAAACCCTTTTGTATTAACTTATAACAAGCTAATTTTATTAAGTTTAAATAAAAGTTGCAACGCTATAACATGCTATAATAGAAAATCTTAAAAAATATAAAAAGCGGCCTAATATTTAGGCCACTTTTACGAGTTTTAGTTTTAATATTATTTTTTATTATTTTTCTTAGAATCAGCTTGAAGTTCATTACCCAACTTAATGATGTATTCACGAAGTTCATCTTTTGTTTCTGGGTGAGTCAAACCATATTCAATAGAAGTTTCAAGATATCCTTCTTTGTTACCTACGTCATGACGTTCACCATTAAATACGTGGGCAAAGACACGCTGTGTCTTATTCATGGTATCAATAGCATCAGTTAATTGAATTTCTCCACCACGACCTGGTTTTTGATTTGCTAAAATTTCAAAAATTTCTGGTGTTAAAAGATAGCGTCCAATAATTGCATAGTCACTTGGAGCTTTATCTACTTCAGGTTTTTCTACAAATGAATCAACATTAATCAATCCAGGTTCAATTTCATCACTCGGAGCAATTACACCATATTTAGAAACTTCTTCATGAGGAACTTTCATAACTGCAATTGTTGAGGCATGAGTTTTATCGTAGCGATCAATTAATTGCTTAGTTAATGGAGTCTTATCATCCATTAAATCATCGCCAAGCATAACTGCAAATGGTTCGTCTCCAACAAAACTTCTTGCACGCAAGATTGCATCTCCAAGACCTGCTGGATGTGGTTGACGTGTAAAGTATAAGTTAATTCCCAAGTTAGTAATTGCTTGAGTTAAATGCAGTAAGTTAGTTTTACCTTTTTCTTCCAAATCTTGTTCAAGTTCAGGATTTGCATCAAAATGATCTTCAATTGAACGCTTATTTTTACCAGTAACAATTAAAATATCTTCAATTCCAGATTTTTTAGCTTCTTCAACAATAAATTGAATTGTTGGTTTATCAACGATTGGCAACATTTCTTTAGGCATAGCCTTAGTTGCAGGTAAAAATCTAGTACCTAAACCAGCTGCTGGAATAACTGCTTTTCTGACCTTCATAATAACACACACTTTCTACATAAATTCTACCCTCTGATTTATCTTACCAAAATGTTTATATTTCAGCTACCTTTTATTGTGTCTACGGTAATAAATAAATTCTGCCAATCTTCCCGGTGAATAAGGCACTTGACCAACCCGCAATTGAATAATCGTAGCATTTATACAAGTTCCAAATAACAATAATAATGAACTAAGGTTAAGATATAGCATAAAAATAATAAAAGTTCCAACTATACCATAATTTTCCCAGCTAATTTTAAAATTATTCAAGTAAAAACCAAACAAGTAAGATAAGATGCTCCAACCAGCCACAGTTGTTAAAACTCCAGGCCAAATCACTCGTTTTTTCAAGCGGATATTTGGCAAAGCAAAATTTAAATACCAAACTGCTAAAATCATAATAATCATCACTACTGGATACCGATAACTCAAAATTTTTTGAATTTCTTGTACAGAAAAAGCAAGATAAGGTTTCAAATTTTCTAAGATGTACTGTCCCCAAATAAAAATCAAGGCAGCAGCTGTAAAAATAACGATCATTAATGTAGTTAAAAAAACACTAAAACCGCGAGTCCAAATTGCCATCAAAAAATTTTGTTTAAGTTCTGTTTTATGTACTCCATAAATTCTATTCATTCCAATCCGAATCGCATTAACTAAGGATGAAAATGACCAAATAGCGAATATAATACCAAAGGAAATATATCCTGTAGAATTACTTTTCAGCAAAGACTTAACTATTGGCATAATAAATTCAGCCACTCGATCTGGAAAAACCATCCTTATATAATCTGCAATGGGATTAATATCGATAGAAAATAAGGGTAAAATATTTCCCACAATAATGATAATTGGAAATATTGAAAACAAAATATAATAAGCAATTACAATGGAACTGACAGTAATTTCACCTTTAGAGATTTTAGCTGAAAGTACTGGATAGAATTCTTTCAGATGGTGTAAAATACCTTCTTTTTTTATAATAATTCACCCATTAGTCATCCATTTCATCAAAGTGAGGGATGTACTTTTCAAGACCATCGTATGGTTTTTGCAAAGTCAAAATTTTAGGACCATCTGCAGTAATTGCAAAAGTATGTTCAAATTGAGCTGCATTTGAACCATCTGGAGTTGCATAGTAAACCCAATCATCATTAGGATCATCAACTGATCGTTGATCAATATGCCAATCTCCTCCAGCTTCAACCATTGGTTCACTGTAATAGTCATTCCTTCGCGTAAACGCAGACCATGACCTGCCTTACCCCAGTGAGGAACTTCTGGATCTTCATGGATTGTTGGCTGGATTCCATGACCTACAAGTTCACGAACATCTCCATATGGATGTTCAACTTCAACAAAATGCTGAATAGCTGCACCAATATCCCCAATACGATTACCAAGTACTGCTTGATCGATTCCTAAATACATTGCTTTTTTAGTAGTTTCAATCAAATCTTCATCAGCTTTAGAAATTTTTCCTACTGGATAAGTAGTACATGAGTCAGTTTCATAACCATCAAGATTGCAAGTTACATCTACTTTAACAATATCGCCTTCTTTAAGAATACGATCTTTTCTTGGGGTTTGATGAGCAATTTCATCATTTACTGAAATACAAGTACCATATTTATATCCTTCAAAGCCTTGCTCTGAAAGACGTCCTCCACGACTTGAAACAAAGTCTTGGCAGAATTCTTCAATTTCCCAAGTAGAAATTCCTGGTTTAATAACATCACGCAAGCCTTCAAACATTGATGCAAGTAATCGACCTGATTTTTGCATTCCTTTAAGTTCACGAACTGATTTAATTGTAATCAAAATATTTTCTCCTTTTATAAAAAATTATAGATACTTTAATTATAACGTTTTTGTTAACTTTGCTAAAGTAATACGATAAAATAAGAAAATAATGTATAATATTAAATTGTACTCATTAAAGAAAGGTTGAAGAGATTTAATGAAAGCAAAAATTGTTTACGCTAGCATGACTGGTAATGATGAAGATATGGCAGATATTTTAGAAGAAGATTTATTAGATTATGGCTTTGAGGTCGACTCAAGTGATGTAACTTTTTCTGATGCAAGTGATTACTTGGATAGTGACTTGTGTATTTTCATTACTTACACTTATGGCGAAGGCAAAATGACAGATGAAATTGCTGATTTTTATGACCAACTAAAAACTATAGATCTTACTGGGAAGTATTTTGCTGTAATGGGTTCTGGAGACAAGACCTATGGTGAACACTTCTGTGAAAATGTTTTTGACTTTGAAAAAGCTTTTAAAGAACTTGGTGCCAGCGAAATTACTGCTCCAGTAACTATTGAAAATGCCCCAGATGATGAAGCAATTGATAAAATTGACACTGCCGCAAAGGAAATGGCTGATAAGTTAAATGGCTAAAAAAAATCAAGACGTGGTTGTTTCTGATGAAGCTAATATCCGAAAACTAGGACAAAAATTAGTTAAGCGTCATCGTAATCTCTGGGCCTATATGTTTTTTGGTTTCTTAGCGGCTTTAATTAATACAGTTGCTTTCATGATTTTACACCAATGGTGGCACAGTGCGATGGTTATTTCTAATACTGCAGCCTTTATAATTTCTAACTTAGCTTCATTTTTCTTCAACCAAAAAGCAGTTTTTACTAATAACGTTGACCATGACCACTCAGAGTGGCATAAGTTGATTGTATTTTTTACTTATCGCATCATTAGTTTAATTCCAGATACATTAATTATGTTAGTTGGACTTTCATGGCTTCACTTAAATGCCCTATTAGTAAAAATAATTGACCAAGTTTTAGTAGGAATTTTTAACTACTTAACAACTCGTTCCGTATTTCAAAAACAAGAGCATACAATGATTGAACGTGCAAAAATGCGCCTTCAAGCTCATAAACAAAAAGCAGACAAGTAATTTGTCTGCTTTTTTATATCCCATTATTCAAAGTTTGCCGGACGCTTACCCATTTTAAAATAATAACTAATCGCATCCATAATTCTGTCACTTGCATGACCATCCCCATATGGATTTTTAGCATTAGACATTTTGTTATAGGCTTTTTTGTCTTCTAAGAGCTCTATCATTGCCTCTCGCACTACTTTTTCTTGAGTTCCAACAAGTTTCAAGGTGCCTGCTTTTACACCTTCTGGACGCTCTGTTGTATCACGTAGCACTAGTACTGGTTTACCAAGGCTAGGTGCTTCTTCTTGAACTCCTCCTGAATCCGTCATAATAAAATAAGAACGTTTAGCTAAATTATGAAAATCTACAACATCTAAAGGATCAATTAAATGAATCCTCGAGTCTCCTCCTAATACGTCCTTGGCTACTTCTTGAACGCGCGGAGATAAATGAACTGGATAAATAATTTCAACATCATTATGAGTATCTACAACTTGTTTCATTACTTTGAAAACCCTACGCATAGGTTCACCTTGATTTTCTCTTCTATGCATAGTAACTAAGATCACACGACTAGATGGCATAATGTCATCAAGCACATCATGATGATAATCTTTTTGAACTGTTTCTTTTAGAGCATCTATTGCAGTATTACCTGTTACAAAAATATTAGCTGCATTATGATTTTCTTTAATTAAATTTGCCTTACTCAGTTCAGTCGGAGCAAAATATAAGTCAGCTAAATCGTCTGTCATTTGGCGATTCATCTCTTCTGGAAATGGTGAATATTTATTCCAAGTACGAAGTCCTGCTTCCACATGTCCCAAAGTTGTTTGTTCATAAAAAGTGGCAAGCCCAGCCGCAAAACTAGTAGTAGTATCCCCATGCACAAGAACGATATCAGGTTTTTCTTCTTTGATAACTTTTGCCAAATCAATCATTACTTTTGAAGTAATTTCTTCTAAAGTTTGATTTTTATGCATAATATTAAAATCATAATCTGGCTTTATTTTAAAGATTTCTAAAACTTGATCTAACATCTCACGATGTTGTGCTGACACGACTGTCACTTCTTCAAATCGATCATCTTTTTTTAATTTTAAAACTAATGGTGCCATCTTGATAGCTTCAGGACGAGTACCAAATACAGTCATAACTTTGATTTTTGACATATTTTACCTCAATGGATTCATCATAATTGCTGTAGCTAATCCCCATACAATAAAAACGCAAATTAAAGCTGCGTAAAGGAGATGCTTGCGTGTTTTAGCTGGTCTTGTTTTGTCAAGGCCAAATACAAGACAAAAGCTGCCGATTACAATAAATAATGCAGCCGTTAATAAATATCCCATAAGTTTATTCGCTTTCTTTTTATATATTTAATTAAAACATAATCCACACCAACAAAAAAGCTCCCAATAATATTTTCTTGATTTATAATTGCAAACGCTTCCATAGTGTGCTTATTCATGATATATTAAATGTGTAAAGAAAACCGAATCGTATATTTACTTAAGGAGATGAGCCACAATGATGGTCTCAACAATTATCGGCGGTAGCTTCTTATTAGTAGAACTTGCCGGTGTTATCACATTATCAATCGTTAACCCATATTAATTTAACTAAAAAAACCCGAGTTATCTCGGGCTTTTTTCTTATATTCTTATGTGCAATTTATTTAAAATTCGCTCAACTTTATTTCCTAGAATCTTTTGGGCCAATTGTGTTTTTAAAGTTATATAAGCATAAAAGATTACTCCTGCCATAACTGCAATTACCACAATTGTTAATGCTGGCATACGACGAGCTGGGCTTAAGAAAACTGTCAATAGTTTCTGAACTCCAGCAACTACTAAGAACATTCCAATAGAAAAAGTAGTAATTCCTACAAATCTTCTACCAGTTCTAGATAAATTAAAATTATAACTTACCTCTAAATGTTTCAAAGCTAAGAAAATAATTGCTATCATTCCTAGATTTGTCGAAATTAATGGTCCATAGACTTTAAATAAACTAATCATAGGATATTGGAAAAGAATTTTGATAATCAATCCTAAAACCAAATATTTAATAGCTAGACCATTTTCTGACAATCCTTGCAAAATCGCCATTAAAACAGTAAATAAGCCTAAACTTATTGCAGTAAATGATGATAAATATAAAACACTACTTCCTAATGGATCATAACTATAAAACACGGTATAAATTGGTGTTGCAATGGCTGCCATTCCAAATGAAGCGGGAATCATAATAAACAAGAATAAATCTAAAATATTACTGATTTGCTTCGCAATACTGCGATAATTACCTTGTGTATGAGCAGCTGATAACAAAGGAATCGCAGTAACCGCCATGGCACTTGCTAATGAGACAATAATCATAATTAGCTTATTGCCATTCAAAGCAAATAAAGCATACCAACTTTCAATCATGTCTGAACTAGCATTTACCATCCCTGCAATCATTGGGTGGAAGGTATATTGATCGACTAAATAGAATAATTGGATTCCGGCATCAATAATGATAAAAGGAATAGCTTGTTCAATAATTTCAGCAAATAATGAACTAGTAGAAACCTGAATTTTATTATTAGAGTTCTCTACCAAATTATCTAATTGGTTTTTTCTAGTAAATAAAAACCATGCTAAAACTCCTATTCCAAATAAAGCACCGATAGCTGCTGCTAAGTTTGACTGAACAACAGCATGGACATATGAACCACGCTGCACTTGCATAATGACAAACGCCGTCAAAAGCATCCAAATAACACGCGCTAATTGCTCTATGAACTGAGATAAGGCTGATGGCATCATATCAGCATATCCTTGAAAATACCCTCTCATAATACTTAATATCGGTATAATCAAGATTGCATACGACAAACTTCGCATAACTGCAACTTGTCGCGGGTCACTTTTAGCACCGTGCATCAAAGCACCCATTACATCATTAGTTGCAAGAAGCGGTGCCGCAAAATACATTATTGCTGCCGAAACTATTCCTAAGATTGTCATCAATATCAATCCTTTACGAAATAGCTGTCGACCAATTCCATACTCATTTAAAGCATTATACTTCGCCACTTGCTTCGCAATTGCTCCTGGAATCCCTGCGGTAGAAATTAAAATAAAAATACTGTAAATATTATAACTCTTTGCAGTTAAAGCATTTGCAATATTCCCATAGTTTCCCATCCAGGCATACCAAGGAATAATATAAAGTGCCCCAAGAATTCTAGAAGTAATCGAACCAATTGTCATCCACGCAGATCCTTTTAGAAAGGTATCTTGCGAATTTTTTGCATTTAATTCATTTTCTTCTTCCATTTAATTTCCCTAATTCAAAGTACTAACTAATTTATTTTGAAATTTTTGAAAGAAAGATACAATATCTTTTTCTCTCTTTTTAGGAAAAATTAAACTTATTTAGCAACAATGTTAACAATCTTATTAGGAATCACAATAACTTTTTTAACATCTTTGCCTTCTAAGAATTTTTGGACATGTGGAATTGCTAAAGCTTGTTTTTGAACTTCATCTTTATCAGTATCTTTAGCAATTTCAAACTTACCACGTAACTTACCATTAACTTGAACCATAATTTCAACTGTTGATTCAACTAATTTGGCAGGATCATATTCTGGCCATTTAGCATATGCAATAGATTCATCATGACCAAATACTGACCAAATTTCTTCCATCATGTGAGGTGCAACTGGAGCAAGAAGTTGTACAAATCCTTCTGCATATTCACGTGGAATAGTCTTAGCTTTTTGAGCTGCATTCATAAAGACCATCATTTGACTGATTGCAGTATTAAAGTGAAAGTTTCAAAGTCTTCTGTAACTTTTTTGACAGTCTCAGCATATACCTTATCAAGTTCGCCATCATTTTCGTCAACAATTTTTTCTTGAGGAATTGCCTTTAGGTCTAAATCATTTACCATCATTCTCCAAACACGATCTAAGAATTTCTTAGTAGATGCAGGACCATTATCATCCCAATCAATTGAAGCATCTAATGGACCCATGAACATTTCGTACATTCTAAGTGAATCTGCACCATATTCATCGATTACTTCATCAGGATTAACAACATTTCCTTTAGACTTAGACATTTTTTCATGATCTTTCAAAATAAGACCTTGATTATAAAGCTTTTGGAATGGTTCCTTAGTTGGTACAACACCTAAATCATAAAGTACCTTGTGCCAAAATCTAGCATAAAGAAGGTGACGAACAGCGTGTTCTGCCCCACCAATGTAAAGATCTACTGGAAGCCATTGCTTTAAGTAAATCATAGTCAGCCAATTCTTTATCGTTATGTGGATCAATATAGCGTAAGTAGTACCAACTTGAACCTGCCCAGTTAGGCATAGTATTAGTTTCACGCTTACCTTTTCGACCATTTTCATCAACAACGTTTACCCAATCAGTCAAATTGGCAAGTGGACTTTCTGGAGTACCTGATGGCTTAATGTCAGTTGCATGTGGCAAACGAAGTGGAAGTTCATCTTCTGGAACTAATGTAGTTTCTCCATCTTCCCAGTGAATTACAGGAATTGGTTCACCCCAGTAACGTTGACGACTAAAGTCCCAGTCACGAAGTTTGTAGTTAACCTTTTCTTTACCTACATGGTGTTCTTCAAGCCAGTCAACCATCTTCTTTTTAGCTTCTTCAATATTTAAACCATCTAAAAAGCCAGAATTGATATGTTTACCATCTCCGCCAAAGGCTTCTTTAGAAAGATCAGCTCCTTCGATAAAAGGCTTAATAGGTAAATTATATTTTTTAGCAAATTCATAATCACGTTGGTCACCGGCTGGAGCAGCCATAACTGCACCTGTACCATAACTTGCTAAAACATAGTCAGAAATCCAAATAGGAACTTCTTCACCATTTACTGGATTAATTGCATAAGCTCCTGTAAATACACCTGTTTTATCCTTATTTAAGTCGGTTCTTTCAAGGTCTGACTTGGATTCGATCTTCTTAATATATTCTTCTACAGCAGCCTTTTGTTCAGGAGTAGTGATTTCTTGAACTAATTTACTTTCTGGAGCAAGCACAGTATATGAACAACCGTATAAAGTATCTGGACGAGTAGTAAAGATATCAAAAGTTTTGTCACTATCTTTAACCTTAAAAGTAACTTGTGCCCCTTCTGAGCGACCAATCCAGTTTCTTTGCATTTCTTTAACTGGCTCTGGCCAATCTAAATCATCTAAATCTTCGAGCAAGCGATCAGCATAAGCTGTCATCTTAAGCATCCATTGACGCATATTTCGACGGTAAACTGGATAACCACCACGTTCAGTTTTACCATCAATAATTTCTTCATTTGCAACAACTGTGCCTAGATCTGGAGACCAGTTAACAGGAACTTCAGCTTCATATGCCAAGCCCTTCTTATACATTTGTTCAAAAACCCATTGAGTCCACTTATAAAAGTTTGGATCAGAAGTTCTAACTTCGCGGTCCCAATCATATGAAAAACCAAGCTTATTTAATTGACGCTTAAAATTAGCAATATTTTCATCAGTAACTTTAGCAGGATCTTCACCAGTCTTTAATGCATATTGTTCAGTTGGAAGACCAAATGCATCCCAGCCCATTGGATGAAGAACATTATAGCCTTGTGCTCGCTTCATACGTGACATAATATCAGTTGCAGTATATCCTTCTGGGTGACCTACGTGAAGGCCCTTACCAGATGGAAATGGGAACATATCTAAAGCATAATAATTCTTCTTTTTAGGATCTGTTCCTGTCTTAAAAGTATCATGATCTTCCCAATATTTTTGCCATTTCTTTTCAACAACTTTGTGATTATACATAAATTCTCCTTAAATAAAAAAGTCCTATGATAAATAATCATAGGACGAATTTTTCGCGGTACCACCTAAGTTTCGCGCTTAAGCGCGACACTCAATTGCTCCTTAACGCGGCTAGCATACGATAGGCTTATCTTAGGACAAGTTCACAAGTTCTTAGTAAGACTTCACAGCTACCAGTCTCTCTCTGAAAAAAATTACCTGCTACTACTTCCTAACCTTTATTTTCTAATGGATAATGATTATAATTTACCACATATGCTAAAAAAAACAAGTGTTAATTGTTAGGAGAGGAAAAATTTGATTAATACAAAACGTCCGCCAAGAGATACTCTGCCATGGGGAATTGTTTTTTTAACAATTTACGTTATTTGGGCAATTTTAGTTTCTACAGGTTCTGAACTTATTCATCAATTTGATAAAACTATTATTTCTGTTGTTTGCAATAATAATCCTGCCAATGTTGCCTTTGCTAAGACTTTTACTAACCTTGGTAATACTAGCACGATTGTAGTTGAAACAGTTATTCTAGTTGTGATTTTACTTTTATTTAAGCAGTTCGCTTATGCGTGGTTTACCGCAGGTGTAATGATTGCAGCAAATGGTTATAATTGGATAATTAAACATGCAATTGAGCGTCAAAGACCTACAGTTCATCATTTAGTATATGCAGATGGATATAGTTTTCCATCAGGGCATTCAGTCGGAAGTGCTGCTTTATTTGGAATTTTAATTTTTTTAACTATTTTACTAGTTAAAAATAAATTTTGGAAAACTCTATTAATTATAATTTGGGCATTGTTTCCAATTCTAATAGGATATACCAGAATTTTTGTACATGTCCATTATCCTTCAGATGTTTTTGGAGGATGGATTGAAGGAATTACATTTGTATTACTTGGTTATTCTTTTCTTTACCATTTTTATATTGAACCTGAAATGGCAAACCATAATTTTAAACGAAAAACTCGTTCATAAAAATAAGCTTCGTGAGCATTCACGAAGCTTATTTTTATACTTTTTGATAATCTTTATAAGTTCTATTCAAAATTATTGAAATAATGATAACAATTAATGAAACCACATATACACCAATTAATCCAGCAAATAAAACTTGTCTTAATTGCGGTACCAAATTTGGCGCTAACTCTTTAGCTTTTTCCGCAGATACAATCTTATTCATCATATTTTGGGTTAGTCCTGGATGAAGTGATAATTGATGAGCAATAATTGTATTAAAAGTAATTCCATAAATAGAAACCATCATTGTTTGTCCCAAATACTTCATTAACGTATTAAAAGAAGTTGCCACTCCAATATCTTCTTTACCTACAATAACTTGAGAACGAACTTGAGAAGCTGTAGTAATTGCACCAAAAGCGATTCCATTAAAAGCAGCTATGATGCAAAATACCCAAAATGGCGTATAAATAGGAACCACTATCAAAGCTAAATCAGTAACCACTAACAAGGCTAACATAATATCATAAGTCTTTTTAATGCCCCATCTTCCTAACATTCCACCAATTAGAAAAGATCCAACAATCCACATTAGTGAACTTGGAGTTACTGCAAACCCTGCTAAAGATGCATTAGTTCCATTAATCCCTTGCATCCAAGTTGGAATATAAAATTCAAAACCAATTACAACACCCGAAATAAGTAGCGTAATTAAGTTAATTGCTAAGAATTCTCTATCTTTTAACATTGAAAGCGGCATAATTGGATCTTGTGCTCGTTTTTCAACTTTAAAGAAAGCAACTACACTTATTAAAATTATTGCAGCCAAAACTGCCATTATAACCCAACTGATTCCAGAACCTAATTCTTGCAAGAAAAACATTAAACTTAAAAGTAAAATAACAAGCCAAATTGTTCCTTTCAAATCTAACTTAGATGTAGAACTTGTTTTTTTCTCTTTAAAGAATAATAAAACTAATAAAAACGCTACAATTCCAATTGGTACATTAATATAAAAGACCCAATGCCATGATAAGTGCTGGACAATAAAGCCTCCTAAAAGAGGTGCAATAACTGAAGCTACACCCCAAAATCCTGAATTAAGCCCCAACATTTTAGCACGTTTTTTTAAAGTGTATAAATCAGCAATAATTGTAATTGCTACAGGCTGAACGGCGCCTGAACCTAAACCCTGAATTACTCTAAATATAATTAATTCAACCATATTGTGAGCTAAGCCACATAACGAGGATCCTATAACGAATATTGCAATTCCAAACAAAAAAACTGGCTTTCGCCCAAAGCTATCCGCCAGTTTTCCATATAAAGGAGTCGACACCGCTGTCATTAACAGGAATATTGAAACAACCCAATTCATTATTTCAAGTCCATTTAAATCTGAAACTATTGTTGGCATAGCAGTTGAAACAATCGTTCCTTCAATCGCGGTCATAAAAGTCGTCATAAAAATCGCAAGCGTGACTATTTTCACGTTTGTTTTTTTCATAGTTTACCCCTTAAAATTATTTATGCTCTTCTACAAAATCAAGTAAATCTTGAGTTTTATCAGTTCGCTCCCATGGTAAATCTACATCAGTTCTACCAAAATGACCATATGCAGCAGTTTGTTCGTAAATTGGACGGCGCAAGTCTAACATTTCAATTATACCAGCAGGTCTTAAATCAAAAATGTTACGAACTGCTTCAGTAAGCACTTCATCGCTAACTTTACCTGTTCCTGCGGTATCAATCATAATAGAAACTGGATGAGCTACCCCAATTGCATAAGCAAGTTGAACTTCACAACGGTAAGCTAAGCCAGCAGCCACAATGTTCTTAGCAACATATCTTGCAGCATAACTTGCACTACGGTCAACTTTAGTAGCATCTTTTCCTGAAAATGCACCACCACCATGACGTGCATAGCCACCATAAGTATCAACAATAATTTTACGTCCGGTAAGACCTGAATCACCCTTAGGTCCTCCAATAACAAAACGCCCAGATGGATTAATTAAAAACTTAGTTTTTTCATCTAAGTATTTTTCAGGTATTACTTCCTTAATAACGAGATCAATCATTGCTCGACGAATTTCTTCATTAGATACTTCATCATCAGTTTGAGTTGAAATAACTACAGTGTCAACTCTCATTGGCATATTGTCTTCATTATATTCGACAGTAACTTGTGCCTTAGCATCTGGACGAAGCCATTCTAGAGTTTTATCTTTTCTAAGTATAGCAACTCTCTTCATAAGCTTATGTGCTAAAGAAATTGGAAGAGGCATTAGTTCTGGAGTTTCTTTAACCGCAAAACCAAACATTAAACCTTGGTCACCTGCACCAATTTGATCAAGTTCATCAGAATTTGACTTATTTTCACGAACTTCAAGTGAATTATCAACACCACCAGCAATATCTGCTGACTGTTCGTCAATATCTACTAACACTGCACAATTATTTCCATCAAAACCAAGTTCTGGTTTGTCATAACCAATCTTAAGAACAGTTTTTCTAACTACTTTTTGAATATCCACATAAGCATTCGTAGATATTTCTCCAAATACATAAACCATACCTGTAGTTACAATTGTTTCGCAGGCAACGTGAGCATTTGGATCTTTTTCTAATAATGCATCCAAAATAGCATCTGAAATTTGATCTGCAACTTTATCTGGATGTCCTTCAGAAACTGATTCTGAAGTAAATAAACGTTTTTCCATATTAGTCCCCCTATATAGACAATAGCTATTCGGTTACAAGGCATCTTCACAAATTATGAATCCTATCAGGACTTGAACCGATAATAATAATTTTTCCTCGTTCTAAAGCATAAAAAAAGACCACCGATTTAATATCCGGTAGTCTCCGAACGATGGAGGATACAGGGCTCGAACCTGTGACCTCCTGCTTGTAAGGCAGATGCTCTCCCAGCTGAGCTAATCCTCCAACTAAAACAGGCTAACATACTGAGCTAGTCCTACG